>OIYP01000001.1_pt1 | contig 290689 bp, 239 predicted proteins | sample 1588261 | NCBI WGS metagenome assembly OIYP01 (sample SAMN03283293) | human gut metagenome | biome: human-associated habitat; material: feces | host: Homo sapiens | place: Peru | collected 2012 | reverse complement strand
CACGATAAGACTTTTGAACTTGGGACCCGCCAAACATGAGAAAGTAGCGATTTACACAGTAAATCAGCGGATTTCGAATGATCAAACCTTGATAATTGCTTTTTTCGGACACTTGCTTTCACAAATACCGCATCCGACGCAAAGATCCTGATCAATATGTGCATTGAAGTTTTCGACCTTTACCGCTTCCTTCGGACAGTTCTTTGCACAAAGCATACAACCGATACAAGCTGTTTCGCAAGCCTTCATGGCGACAGCACCCTTTTCGGTATTGCTGCAGGCTACTGCATATTTGGCATCATAGGGGATCAGCTCGATCAATCCCTTCGGACAGGCAGCAATGCATTTACCACAGGCCTTGCATGCCTCTTTATCAACCTTTGCCACACCGTTTTCTACATGAATTGCATCAAACGGACAGGCCTTGACACAGTTGCCATAGCCAAGACAGCCCTGGTTGCATGATTTCGGTCCGCCATTTGGAACAAAAGAAAGCATGGCACAGTCCTTGACACCGGTATATTCATAATCGGTCTTTGTCTTGTCACAGTCACCCTGACACTTGACAAAAGCGACTTTTTTCACACCGGCAGTGGCCTCGACACCCATGATCTCGGCGATCTTTTGCGCAACCGGCTCACCGCCGACCGGGCAGGTCCCAACCTCTGCTTCACCCTTGGCAATGGCCTTTGCCAGTCCTGAACAGCCTGCAAAACCACAGCCGCCACAGTTGTTTCCGGGAAGTGCAGCAAGTACCGCTTCTTCTTTTTCATCAACCTCTACCTGAAACTTCATACCGGCAATGCCCAGAAACAGGCCGATAAACAATCCAACACCACCGACTAAAACAGCGGCAATAACAATTCCACTTATACTCATATGCCTACCCTCCTATAACAGTCCAGAAAAGCCACAAAATGCAATTGCCATCAGGCCTGCTGTCACAAGGACGATCGGCATTCCCTGAAAGGGCTGTGGCACATCATTGTATTCGATTTTTTCACGAATACCGGCAAGAATAATAATTGCAATCGTAAATCCAAGTGCTGTGGCAAAACCATTGACAACACTTTCAATAATGTTGTAGGATGCCTGAACGTTGTTTAAAGCAACACCAAGTACGGCACAGTTGGTTGTGATCAACGGAAGGTATACACCAAGCGCTTCATATAAAGACGGCATAGCCTTTTTAAGGAACATTTCCACAAACTGAACCAGTGCGGCAATGACCAGAATAAAGACGATCGTCTTTAGGTAGTCCAGTCCCAGAGGATCCAGTACAAATTTGTAAAGAACAGCTGCTACCAGGGATGCCAGTGTGATGACAAATATAATGGCAGCTCCCATTCCGGCTGCGGTTTCTGTCTTTTTGGAAACGCCGAGGAACGGACACAGGCCAAGGAACTGACTTAATACAACGTTGCTGACAAGGGCAGAGCCTAATGCAATCATAATCAGATTACTCATTTGCATTTACCTCCTCTTCTGCTTTCTGATCTTCTGCGGCCACAGCTTCTTTCTCTGCTGCTTTTACAGAAGCGGTATCATCATAAAATTTTCGAGACGAACATCCGGCCTCTCCGCACGCCATACAGTCATGGGAGCATCCGGAGCCGACCTTGCTCATATCCTTACCCTTCTTTTCGCCCTCGATCTTGATCTTGTTTTGAACGGCAACCAGACAGGCAAGCACGAAGAAAGCACCGGGAGCCATAACAAAGATACGAACCGGTTCATATCCTGAAGGCATTACATGAAATCCAAAGATCTCGCCGGCACCGATCAGCTCTCTTAAAAGGCCGATCACGGTAAGCGACATGGTAAATCCAAGTCCCATGCCAAGTCCATCAAAGAAGGACGGGATCACGGGATTTTTGTAAGCATAGCTTTCTGCTCTTCCTAAAATAATACAGTTTACAACGATCAGTGGAATATACAGACCAAGTGCACTGTATAATGCCGGAATAAAGCCCTCCAGCAAAAGCTCCACGATTGTAACAAAGGATGCAATAATAACGATAAATGCCGGAATACGCACTCTGTCGGGAATGATCCTGCGAAGCAGTGAAATGATCATATTGGATAAAGCAAGTACCACTGTTGTCGTAAGTCCCATGCCAAGTCCATTGATTGCTGATGTCGTAACAGCCAGTGTCGGACACATACCAAGCATCAAAACAAGGGTCGGATTCTCTTTGACAATACCGTTGTATAATCTTTCGAGTGACTTATTCATTTGCGTTTCCTCCTTCCATCAACTGTGTGCGGAAATAGGTAATACCGGCATTGACACCGTTTACAACCGCATTGGTGGTAATGGTGGCTCCGGAGATTGCATCAATCTGATTGTCTCCCGGTGCTCCGGTCTTGGTATATTCAAACTGTTCTACATTTTTATCTGCAAACTGAGGCTTCAAAACGGAATCAGCATTCATACCAAGTCCTGCTGTCTCGGAAATACTCAGAATGGAAATTCCGTTGACGGTTCCGTCATTGCGAATTCCGATGGAAAACTGGATATCTCCGCCATATCCCTCATGATCCGTAACGGTGATCACATATCCAAGCTTGCTGCCGGAAGCATCCTGTGCCTCCAAAACTTCATCGATAGATACGTTGTAGCCCTCATCCTGTACCAGGCTGCTTGCATCCTCTGATGAGATATCTTCCTGTAATACAAAGCCTTCTGCATCGGCAAATACCTCTTTGCAGGCCTCATCCTTGGCCTTTTGCCGGGCCTCAGCTATCGGCTCCTTGGTCACCTGGTATACCAGCCCCAACAGACATCCGGCAATCAGAGTGATCGCAAATAAAATTCCTGCTTCTTTCAACATTGTTTTCATCTGCTAAGACCTCCTTTTCTTCCAAATGCATGAGGCATTGTATATTTTTCAATCAAAGGTGTCAGAAGGTTTCCGATGATGATCGCATATGATACACCCTCGGCACTGGCTCCGTAAATTCGGAAAATTCCGGTCAGAATACCAAGTAAAATACCAAATACATATTGACCCTTGACCGTGATCGGCCTTGTGACATAGTCCGTGGCCATAAAGAAGGCACCGAGCATCAGTCCACCGCCGGCAAGCTGAGCTGCAATATAATTGAAATCAAATCCATGACCGCCAAACAGGACGATAAACACAACAAAGGTCAGAATATAAGTTCCCGGAATGCGGAGATCGATGATTCCCATCATGATCAGGAAAATCGCTCCTGCCACAATGGCGATCATGGAAGTCTCCCCGATCGTACCGGAGGTAAATCCGGTCACCATCTTAAAGACGTTGACGCTTTCACCGGCCTTTAATGCGGCAAGCGGTGTCGCACCGGTATAGGTATCGGTTGCAAAGTCTGTCATAATGGACGTAAATGCCAGCAGTAAAAAGCATCTGGCACCAAGTGCCGGATTCATAAAGTTTTGTCCCAGACCGCCAAATACCATTTTGACAACAACGATCGCAAAAAATCCACCGACAACACCAATCCACCAGGGTGCCTTGGGCGGCAGGTTTAATGCCAATAACAGTCCGGTAACAACTGCCGAAAAATCTGTGATTGTATTTTTTTTATGTACCAACAGGTCAAACAGATATTCAAAAAGAACACAGCTGGCAATGGTAACTAAAATCAAAACAAGTGCATGCAATCCGAAATTGTATATACCAAAGATTGTCGTCGGCAGCAATGCAGCCACAACACAGAGCATAATGATGCTCGTTGACATCCTGGAACGAATATGCGGATTGGATGATACTTTCATTAAATTGCTCATGTTTTCCCTTCCTCCTGCTATTTCTTTCTCCGGTCAGCCAGGACCATCTTGCGCATGGACTTGATCTGCTGGGTCAGCGGACGTTTGGCCGGACAGATAAAGCTGCAGCAGCCACATTCACAGCATTCCATACCGTTGCATTTCTGGAATGCCTCTTTGTCTCCTCTTGCGGCATAGCTTGCAAGCTTGGAAGGCACAATCCTTCCGGGGCATACCTCAACACACCGGCCGCAGTTGATACAGGGTCCTTCCTCGGCCTCGGATACATCATCCCTGGTCAGGCATAAAAGTGCGGACGCTGTCTTGGTCGTGGGCACATCCAGATGGAACAACGCAAAGCCCATCATGGGACCACCGTTTATGATCTTGGCAGGCTCTTCCTTGAAACCGCCCGCTTCATCGATCAGCTCATGATAGTTGGTACCGATACGCACGCGGAAATTGCGTGGATCAGCAATCGCATCACCGGTCACGGTAACGATACGCTGCATCAGAGGCTTATTTTCCCTGACTGCACTGTTGATGGCAACTAAAGTATCCACGTTGTCTACAATACAGCCTGCATCTGCCGGAAGCATATCGGAATTGATCATACGTCCGGTTGTGGCATAGATCAACTGACGCTCGGCACCCTGCGGATATTTGGTCTTTAATCCCTTGACCGTGATGCGAGGCTCGTCCTTGGTCAGATTCTTTAACAGCTTGATACAATCCGGTTTATTGTCTTCTACTGCCAGAATACCCTTTGCATTGTCAAACAGTGCCAGAATACACTTTAATCCGTCGATAACCTTCTGCGGCTCCTCCAGCATACGGCGGTAATCGGAGGTCAGATACGGTTCACACTCTGCACAGTTGCCGATAACATACTCAATCTTGTCCGGTTCCTTGGGCGATAATTTGACATGTGTCGGGAAACCGGCACCCCCCATTCCGACAACCCCGGCCTCCTGGACCTTTTTTACAATTTCTTCTTTGGTCAGTTCTTCCAACGGCTTGCACTCACCATAGTCTACCTCTTCGTACAGGCCATCATTTTCAATAATAATAGAATCGATGCTGTCGCCAAGTGTAATACGTCTTTTTTCAATTCCTTTGACTGTACCGGAAACCGTCGCATAAATCGGGGCTGATACAAATCCCCCTGCCTCAGCGATCTTCTGACCGGTCAGCACATGGTCTCCTTTTTTGACAATCGGCACAGCCGGTGCACCGATATGCTGGGATAACGGATAAACGAGATCCCCTTTTGGCAGTACATCCTTGATTGGCTTGTCTTTACTCAGATCCTTGCCGTCATAAGGATGTATTCCACCGGTGAAAGTTCCTCTTGCTCCCATCTTATTACCTCTTTTCTTTCAATGCGCCATTGCATCGTTTTCATTTTATTTCTTCTCTCTTACTATACTATTTTTTTCATCTAATTTCTATAAAATCAGGCAAAAAACATTGGGTTTCTAAAGACGTGATCCGGAAAATATGCTAAAATAAAAACGTAAAAATTACAGCAAGGACCAAACGTATGAAAACAGTTATCGAAACTTTAACCATTGATCCGGAAAAATATGATTTGACACGGATTGCTCCTCTTGATCAGCTTCTTTTTGTCGATATTGAAACAACCGGATTTTCTGCCGGATCATCTTCTTTGTATGAAATCGGCTGTATTCGCTTTGAAAATAACATACCAAAGCTGATTCAGTTTTTTGCTGAGGATACCACAGAGGAAAAAGAGGTTTTATCTTCCTTTTTTGACCTGTGTCATCCGTCCGGCACCCTGATCCACTTCAACGGAAACACCTTTGATATTCCTTATATGAAGGCCAAAGCCCGCCAATATGGTCTTTCCTCTCCGTTTGAAACTATGGAGGGTGTTGATATCTACAAGCGCATTATGCCCTACAAGGATATCCTGGGACTTCCAAACTGCAAACAAAAAACGATCGAGGAATTTCTGGGAATTTCCAGAGAGGATCAGTACAACGGCGGACAGCTCATTGATATTTACAAAGAATACTGCAGACAGCCGTCAGAAGAATCCGAAAAGCTTCTGATCCTACACAACAACGAGGATATGAAGGGTATGCTAAAGCTGCTTCCGATCCTGACCTACTCAGATATTTTTATGCAGCCATTCCGCGTCGTCAAGGTACAGGCCAACCACTTTACCAATGTGGATCAGTCCGCAGGTGATGAAGTATTGATGAAGCTGCGCTTTTCTTCTGCCTTCCCCATTCCTTTTTCCATGCACAAGGCAGGGTGTCATTTTAGTGCTAATGACAATGAAGGCTTTTTAAAGGTTCCGCTCTTTAAGGGTGAGCTCAAATATTTTTACTCCAATTACAGGGATTATTATTATCTTCCGCTTGAGGATATCGCACTCCACAAGGCAGTTGCCGGCTTTGTCGACAAGGATCACCGCAAACAGGCAAAAGCTTCTAACTGTTATACCCGAAAGGAATCCGATTATCTTCCCCAGTGGGATATCATTTTTGAACCGATTTTCAAAAAATCCTATGAAGATAAGCTCTGCTATTTTGAATTGACCGAAGATATGAAAAAGCAGCCGGAATCCTTCCGGCAATATGCTCTGCATATTTTAGATATGATGGCACACGCCCGCAATATGGATGATTGCATAGCATAAATATAATCAGTACAAAAAAAGCCTGAATAAAAATTCAGGCTTTTTATTATTGATATTATAATTTTTCGTAATAAAATGATGCTCTTCTGGCATATCCGATCTGTTTATAGGTAATAATCTGCTCGGTACTACCGATAAACAAAAGTCCTTTATGGACCAATGACTCATGAAATTTTTTGAAAATCTCATCCTTGGCCTCTTCCGTAAAATAGATCAGCACATTGCGGCATACAATGAAATGACAATTCTTCGGATAAGGATCCAGCAGTAAATTGTGCTGACAAAACTTCACTCGCGATTTGATCTCATCTGATATCTTATAAGACGGACCAATCTTCGTGAAATACTTTTCTTTTAAGTCCTGCGGAACACCTGCTACACTTTTTTCGTTGTACAGCCCGGTCTGCGCTTTTTCCAGCACCTGATTGTCAATATCGGTAGCCAAAACTGTAATCTGACTTAAGGGAAGATGCCTTGACAGAGCCATTACCAATGAATAAGGCTCATCTCCTGTCGAGCACGCAGCACTCCATATCTTGAGATTGTGTCCAAACTCATGAATAAGCTGCGGAATGACTGTCTTATCCATATATTCCCATTGATCCGGATTGCGATAAAACTCCGAAACATTGATGGTCAGATAATTAACAAACTCATCAAATCTTTCCTGGCTTGATTTTAACAATTTAACATACGGCTCATACCCATCAATGTGATGCTTGGCAATCAGCGTATCAATCCGGCGTTTCATCTGCTTTTCTTTGTAGCAGCTCAGATCAATACTGGTCAGATCATATATGGCTTTTTTAAATTGTTCGTAATCATATTCAGCCATTATGATTATTCTTCGCCTTCCTCAGAAATAACCTGATCAACATCTACAGAAACAACATCTGCATCATCATCTGAACCATTGTCCTGAAGAGCTTTCATGCTCAGGCTGATCTTGTGGTCATTTTCATTGAAATCAACAATCTTAGCTTCTACTTCCTGACCAACTGATAACACATCAGAAGGTTTTTCGATATGATCTTTGGAAATCTGTGAAACATGCAATAATGCATCAACACCAACTTCCAGTTCAACAAATGCGCCAAAATCTGTCATTCTGGCAACCTTGCCCTTTACAACATTGCCAATTGCATATTTGCTGGCAGCATCCTTCCAGGGATTTGTATCATCAAACTTCATGCTGAGTGCAATCTTTGTGCCATCAATATCTTTGATCTGAACCTTAACCTGATCTCCGACTTTAAATACCTTTTTGGGATTTTCAACACGTCCCCATGACATTTCTGAAATATGAAGCAGTCCGTCAGCTCCGCCTAAATCAATGAAAGCACCGAAATCAGTAACATTTTTAACAACGCCTTCTACAACATCACCGATATGGATCTTTTCAAATAAAGCTTTCTGCTCCTCTGCTTTCTTAGCTACTAAAAGCTGCTTGCGGTCACCGATAAATCTTCTTCTCTTCGGATTGTACTCGGTAATAACAAATTCGATTTCCTGATCTGCATATTTTGTCAGGTCTTTTTCGTATACATTGGACACAAGACTTGCAGGGATGAAGATTCTTGCTTCATCAACAACAACACTTAAACCACCGTCTAAAACCTGTGCAACCTTTGCTTTTAATACTTCTTTATTTTCGAATGCATCCTGAATTCTCTTGTAACCCTTTTCAAGTGCAAGTCTCTTATATGATAAAAGAACCTGTCCTTCACCGTCATTAACTTTGATAACCTTTACTTCAATCTTGTCATCAACCTTTAATGCGGTTGTCAGATCAAAGTTGGCTTCATTTGTGTACTCGTTTCTGGTAAGGATTCCATCTGACTTGTATCCGATGTTCAAAACAGCAACATCAGGCTTAACATCGATGACAGTACCTTCTATAACCTCTCCATTTCTGATTGTTTTTAATGATTGTTCCAGCATTTGTTCAAAAGTTAATTCTGACATAATTTTGAACCTCCTCAATTATATTGTTTGGGGTGGACGCCCCTGCGGTAATCCCTACCGGACCAGCCGGTACGGTGAAGTCCGATTTCAAGTCCTCTAGAGTCTGTATAAAAAAAGTGTTCTCACATTCCGTTTTGCATATCTCGTACAGTTTACGGGAATTGGAACTGTGAGTACCGCCTATCACTATCATGGTATTGACCTTCCGTGCAATCTCAGCTGCCTCGGATTGTCTCTCTTCCGTAGCGTTGCATATCGTTTTTACAACATTTATATCATAACCTTTTTTGCGGACAATTTCAACTAATTCTTGAAATTTATTGTAATTAAATGTCGTTTGAGATACAATACATATATTTTGATTTCCGGATACAGTCAGCTGTTCTGCCTGCTCTTTCGATTCGATAACAATTGCCGGTGTTAAGCACCAGCCCTTGATTCCTTCTACTTCAGGGTGCGAATTATTGCCGATAATAACAATAAGGCTTCCATTTGCACTTTCCTTTTCAACGATCCTGTGTATCTTTTTTACAAACGGACAGGTCGCGTCCACACACTCTAACCCCTGCTTGATAATCAGTTCATAAATATCCTTGGATACGCCATGTGACCGGATGATCACACTTCCCTTTGTAAGCCCTTTTAGTTCATCCACCGAATCGATTACGGTTACTCCCTTTTTTTCCAGATCTTCCACAACACTTTCATTGTGAATGATCGGTCCGTAGGTGTAAATTTTCTTGCCGGTATTGATCTGTTCATATACCTGTTCCACGGCTCTTTTGACACCGAAACAAAATCCGGCTGTGTCAGCCAGTAGTACTTCCATCTGATTGATTTCCTTTTCTCATATTTCTTTCTTTATTTATTGTCCGTTACATGCTGGATTTTCAATCTCTTTTTCTATTTCTTTTTCAATCCGGCATGCAATAATATATAATTTTTATCCCCTATCCGTCAGGGAAATGATCTTATCAACCACTTCATCGATCGTCATGTCGGATGAGTCGACTAAAATCGCGTCCTCAGCCTGTCTGAGCGGAGAAATTTCACGGTGCATATCCCGGTTGTCTCTCTCAATAATATCCTGCTCAATGGTATCCAGGCTGCAGCTTTCTCCCTTTTGTACAAGCTCATCATAACGGCGCTTTGCCCGCACCCTGCTGCTGGCTGTCAGATAGACCTTTACATCCGCATCCGGGAGTACGACCGTACCGATATCCCTTCCGTCCATGATCACATCTGTTTTCTTTGCAAGCTTCTGCTGGAGACTTACAAGCTTTTTACGGACATCTGCATTGACAGAGCTTGCGGATGCCATATTGCCGACCTCTTCTGTCCGGATCAGGCCATTGACATTTTCACCGTTTAATAGGACAACCTGCTCTCCGTTTCTGTGCTCAATCGTAACATCGGCACTTTCGCAGGCTGCACTGATTGCTGCAGCATCTTCTGCAGATATGCCGTTACGCAGCATATGAAGTGCCATTGCACGATACATGGCACCTGTATCAACATAGATAAATCCCAGCTGCTTTGCCACCTTTTTGGCGATTGTACTTTTTCCTGCTCCCGCAGGACCATCGATTGCTACCGAATAACCCATTTTTGTTCCTCTTTTCATTATATCCGTCTATATACTGCTGCCGGCCAGATGTCCGGTCGACCAGGCGATCTGCAGATTGTATCCTCCGGTCAGAGCATCCACATCAATCATTTCTCCTGCAAAATACAGACCCTTGACAAGCTTTGACTCCATGGTGGACGGATTGATGTCCTTGACACTCACGCCGCCCTTTGTGATGATTGCTTCATTGAAATTCCCGGTTTTCACGATTGTAAGCGGAAGCGCCTTGATCACACCTGCAAAGCGGTTTCTTTCTGCCTTTGTAATTTCACACACTTTTTTATCCGGATGTATCCCGGACAGTTTAATCATGACCGGTATCAGCCTTGTCGGGAACAATCCGTTTAAAGCATTTTTAAACTGCTTCTGGTGGTTTTGTTCAAACTCACGCATCAGGCGTTTTTCAAGCTGTTCCATGTCAAGTGCCGGCTTTAAATCGATATACATCTGCAGCGGCTGTTTTTTCAACAGACTATTTACCCTGGAGCTTGCAGAAAGTATCAGCGGCCCGCTGACCCCAAAATGTGTAAACAGCATTTCTCCAAAATCTTCATAGACCGTTTTCTTACCGTTTTTGATCGTAACCGTCACATTTTTAAGAGCAAGACCCATCAGATCCTTGCACCAGTCTTCTCTTGTCACAAGCGGAACCAGCGCCGGCTCTAAATCCACCACGCGGTGTCCACAGCCTTGGGATATGCGGATACCTTCACCGGTAGCTCCGGTTGTTTCATAGGATACCCCGCCGGTCGCCATAATAACCGCATCTGCCATATAGCGTTTTCCATGTGAATCCACAACGCCCTTTATCATGGATTGGAAGCCGATCTTTTCCTTGCGCTGCGAAGCATCCTGCGATTCATCTGCCGCTACAGGCTCCAGAATCAGCTCTTTAATGCGGGTATGAAGTCTTATCTCCACCTGATTTTCCTTCAGGCATTTTTCCAAAGTCTTTATCACATCCGATGCATGATCAGAAACCGGAAACACACGGTTTCCACGCTCTGTTTTTATTTTCAGACCATGGTTTTCAAAAAAATCCATGCATGCCTGATTATCAAATCCATACAGGGCACTATATAAAAACTTGGGATTGGACACAATATTGGAAAAAATCTGTTCCATATCGGACGCATTGGTCAGATTGCACCGGCCTTTTCCGGTAATATAGATCTTTTTCCCAAGCTTTTCATTTTGTTCGATCAGAGTTACCTGATGTCCACACTCCGATGCTGCTATTGCAGCCATCATCCCGCCGGCTCCGCCACCGACTACAATGACCTTACTCATATTCTTTCCTCGTCAACGGATTTTTAAGCACCGGTTCATCATCCAGATAATTCAATTCATCATTTAAATAAACCTGATAATTGGTCCATGCATCTTCCAGTTTTTTCAAATTATCACTCACCTGATCCGGGCACCGTAAACATAATGCAACCACTAAGGCATTGATCAGACTCAGTGGTGCGACTAAAGAATCTACTATCGAAACCATATCACTTCTGGCGCATAAATTCACTGACGAATACATACACATCGGTGAATTTTCCGAATCGGTCAGGGCAATGATCCTGGCGTTTCTGTCATTGGCAAATTCCATTGCCTTTAATGTCCGCATTGAATATCTCGGAAAACTGATGCCTACCACAGCATCTTTTTCATCTATCCGTATCATCTGTTCAAACAATTCTGTCATGGAGGAAGACTTCACACAGCTTACACCCGGTCTGATCATATTCAGATAAAAGGTCAGAAAGTCTGCCAGCGGTTCGCAGCTGCGCAGACCGATAATATAAATATGCTCTGCCCGTAAAATAATATCAACAGCCGCCTCAAAGGCTTCTACATTGATGTTTTGCAGTGTATCGGCAATCTTGTCGATATCGGAATTGAGCACGCTCGTCAAAATCTCCGACTGCGTACTTTTACCGTATTTCATTCCGACCTTTGCCACGCCGTTCCATTCATTTTTGACCCATTCTTCCAGCGCACGCTGAAACTCCGGATAGCCGTCAAAGCCCAGTCCGGATGCAAAACGGACAACGGTTGATTCGCTGATATCCACCCTGGCTCCTAACTGTGCGGCGGTCATAAAAACAGCCTGATCATAGTTATCCAGAATATAAGTTGCTATTTTTTTATGGCTCTTGCTCAATCTGTCATAGCGCTCATTGATCAACGCTATAATATCTGTATATTCTGCTTTTTTATCTTCCTTCATGTATCTTAACAATCATCCTTTACTTGCCCTGTTTTCTTTAGTCGTGCAATTCCACTATTTCATATAAGAGCGGTATGCATTTTCCAATAAAGAGCAGGTTTCTTCCATCGTCAGATCATAATCATCGGTAATGACCATAGCTGCGGCTCCATGAATAAAGATCCACATTTTCATGAAAATATCACTCGGATTTTGCACTCCCATGGCTCCGGCTCTGGCAATTTCTTTATGAAGCGCATTATTTTTGCCGTTCAGGATTCCAAATAAAGACGCATTGCATCTTTTTTCTTCAAGAAACAACAGCCTGAATAACTGCGGTTTCTGCATCGCATATTCAATATATGCCATTCCGAGATTGACAAACGGCGTGTTGCTCTTTGTGGGGTAACCATCATAAAAATCAGAAAAATCAGATATTGACAATGCAAATATATCATCACACAGCGTATCCATTCCTTCATACACACGGAAAATCGGTTGCGTAGAGCAGCCTGCCCTCGCTGCAAGCTTTCTGGCAGTCAGTTCCCTTAACCCCTCTTCTTTTGTAATCTCAAAAGCAGCATTTAACAGCATTTCCTTTGTAACACTGATTTTTCTTGCCATCACTGATACCCCTTTTCTTCGGAATGTGAAATGCCAGACTGGCTGACATTCTTTATCACAAAAACAATAACACAAGTTATGCTATAATTCAACTGTTTCCTTTCGGATACATCTATTTCCAGATCAGAGTCACATCTGCCGTTATAGGTGTTGAAAAATCATATGCAGTCAGGGTATTGTCGGCACCGGTAACATACCAGTTTCCGCTTGCGGATGGCTGCAGTCTCGGTTTTCCTGCCACAGCACCGCTATTAACTGTCTGGGTAGCAAAGGTACTGCCATTGTAGCTAAAGACTACCGTATATGAAACAGCTGTATCAGAAGAAGCTGTCGGCGTTGACGCTGCCGGTGTATTGGAAGAAGCTGCCGGTGTCTTACCAGCATCCGGTTTTAAAGCAGAACTCTTTTTCTGCGGTTTCTCTTTTTTATCTGCTGCAGGCTCCTCAGTTTCCTCTTCTAATGCTTCTTCATTTTCTTCCACAACAGTATCATTCTCATCATCTTTGATCTCTTCTTTATCTTCTATGCCCGCTTCATTTTCCCGCTCTGTTATGATTTCTTCAATTTCATCAAAAGAAACAGGCACTCTGTCCGGCAACAGGTTGACACCCACATAGATAGTCCTTCCTGAATTCATGATACTCTGCAACACCTTTAAAGTCTGTGTCGGCAGACCCTTATAATCAATTGGTGCAAGCGAAAGCTCTTCATCTCCTACTTTTTGTAAAATGATCTCGGAAAAGTCCTGTCCGCCCCTCGTCATGACCTGATAGCCTTCCGGTATCTCAACCGGATCTCCAATATTCTTTCCATCTATGGTATGGAGCTGTAAAACTGTTTTACCTTCATATACGAGAAAATCGGAATGAACCTCTCCATCCTCTCCGATATATACCCTTACCCAGGTGATCGTGCCCCGGATAGCCATAGTTGCATTGGGGGTTTCGATTTTATAAGAGGATGCATCGCTCAGTTTATTATCAAGCTTGTGTAAGGTTGCACCTTCCGACAGATAAATCTGTGTTTTGGAATCGGCTGAATCACCCTCTGCCTTCAACAACATCTGTGTATTTTCTTCCACATAGACATATTTGTCATCGTCCAGCTTCAGATCCAGCTCACTGGCTTCCCCGACAGAAACATCATCTCCGGATTCCAGATTCATGTCTACATAGGCCTCCAGCGTATCCCCTATACTTTCTCTATATACATTTACACTGCCAACCTTATCGATAACGCTGATATTACGGAACGCCTTCTCCCCTCCAAGATTGAGAATCACGGCAACTGCGACTGCTCCCACTACTGCAGTACCGCCACAGATCGCCGCTACTGCAGCTTTTGTAATTCCTCTATTACCTAATTTCATGTGTTTTGTCCTTTCTTTTTCTATACACCCTATACACACTGCTTTAATGCAGATACAATCTTTTCATCCAGCTTTCCGGCTGAAACCATATCATCCAGAATATCAAAGGCTTTCTCCTTTGGCATCGGTTTCTTATAGGGCCGGTCCTCACTTGTAAGTGCATCATAAATATCCGCCACTGCCAAAATCCGTGATTCACACGCCAGCTTATCTGCCGTCAGGTGATCCGGATATCCGGTTCCGTCCAGCGTTTCATGATGCTGTGCAGCCCAGATGGGACAATCCTTAAAATACCGGTTGAAATGTACCTTTTCCAGAATTTTTCTGGTCATGTTGACATGATTCTCCATAACTGCCCGTTCTTCATCCGTCAAAGTTCCCTTGCGGATTTTCAGGCATTCTGCTTCCTCTTCGGTAAAAAGCGGTGTTTCCGTATCGTCAGGCAGCATCCACATTTTAGCCGTAAGGGCTTCTATGCGGGCAAAATCCTCATCCGGCAAAAATCCTTTTTTATCGATATCATTCACAAAAGCAAGTGTATCCCGTAAAAACTCCGACTGTTCCACATACTCTTCTTCTGTCTGCTTTCCTTCCAGAAAACGCATCTTTGCATAACATTCAAACAGTTTAAAACGATTTTCTATATCGTAAAGCTTTTCTCCAAGCCTGGTTGCTTTATTCATGACATCAAGAGGTACGATCATCTTGCCGATATCATGAAGCAGAGCTCCCATCACAAGCTGTTCCTTTCTCTGCTCATCAAAACATTCCGGAAACTGCCCATCAGCATATTCTTTGTTCAGTTCATCCACGATCCGTCCCGAGTAATCCGCAACCTTTCTGGTATGCGTGGCATTGTACGGGGTTCTTTCATCAATGGCAGTTGCCAGTGCTTCTGTAAAGGACCACATCTGTTCTTTCAGTTCTTCTGTGTAATGCATATTGGAAATAGCGATTGCAGCCTGCGACGCAAGGGATAAAATAATAAACTCGTATTCCTCATCAAATACAATGATCTGTCCCTCATCATCCAGGGCATTGATCAGCTGCATGACACCGATCACTTCCCCTTCATGATTGGCTAACGGAATCACAAGCATGGATTCCGTGTGATATCCTGTCATGGAATCATATTTTTTAGGACCGGAAAAGTCAAAGGTATCATTGCACCATACATCCTTGATATTGATAACCTTGCGATGAATTGCACTGTACGCACATACATTTTCCTCTTTTAACGGAACAGGAGGCAGATTAATTTCCTCGCCATCCTCTCCCTGGCTGACACCCATTGAAAGCGTCTTCATCACTTTAAACTTCAGTGCATCATTTTCCAGAACATACAGTGTACCGGCATCACAATTGGTCACATCCATACTTTCTTCCAGAATTTTTTCCAAAAGTCTGTTACGGTCCTTTTCCGTTGTCAGTTCAATACCGATTGAGATAATATTACGAAATTCCTGTTGTGTTAAATTCATATTCGTCCCCTTATTCAAATAAATTGTTAAATACAGTGATTGATTCCTCAAATGCTTCTAAACTTTTTAATTCCAGAAGAATGCTCGGAAGCTCCTTCAGATTTCCGTTTTCGTAAAGTCTCCTGAACTCTTTATAAAATTCCTGCCAGTTGATTTTACCCTTTCCAAGCGGCAGATGCAGATCATTTACAAGATCGTTGTCATTGATGTGCATATGCTTGATATATGGTGCACATCGTTCAAGCCACACCGTCGGTGCAACATCTGAAATAGCCGCATGCGCATAATCCAGACAGATTCCAAAATTCGGAACATCCTTCATAAGATCCGCCAGCTGACATAAAAGTTCTTCATCCCGGTCAAACATATTTTCCATATATACATTTATTTCCCGGTATTTGTCGCAGATCATACTAAAAAAATCCTTATTGACCGACAGCCAGTTGGAAGCATATCTCTGTTCTTTAAATCCTGCGATCAGTCCTGTATGAAATACAACTCCTCCTACACCAAGCCTTTTTCCAATCTCCATGGATTGTTGGATGCACTTTTGGGAATATGCGGCAATATTGGGATCTGAACTATGTACCGTCATATCTAAAAACACTCCATGCATCGTGTCCATAGCGGTATCACGTCCACATGACAGATATGCCCTGACCCGCCTGTCAACCTCCTCTTCATCGTTATAAACCGATGGCAGATAAAAATCATTGTACTCAAAACGTGCGTTATATTTTTGCGCTATTGCAACCGATTCCCGAAGTCTTTCATACTCCGGAATAAATGAAACCTCAACCTTCAAGCTTCCCCTCCTGTTAGTACAGTTTTTACAGTTCCTTTTCTTTTCCCTTTACCTTTTTTACAGAATATACCATGACATCCCTGGTCTTTCCTTTTAGCGGAATATTGCCGACCGGCTCAACCTCGATCCGGTCCTTGACTGCTTCATATACCGCTTCACTGATCAATATCTGTCCGCGCTTGGCATTGGCCTCTAAACGCGCAGCTGTATTGACCGTATCGCCGATCGCCGTATAATCCATACGGACATCACAGCCGATATTTCCAACAACGGCCGGACCACAGTTAACACCGACTCCAAAGCCCACGGTTTTGCCAAAGCGCTCCTGCATTTCCGCCTCTATGGCATCTGCTCCGGCTGCAATATCATATGCGGCACATACCGCTTTGAAAATATAATCATCCAGATCAAACGGTGCATTGAACACCGCCATTGTCGCATCCCCGACAAATTTATCCAATGTACCTGCGTTATCAAAAATCGCCTTTGTGGTAAGGCTGAGATAGCGGTTCAGAATTTCCACGACCTGTTCCGGCTCTAAACTTTCAGACATTGTGGTAAAGCCGCGGATATCCACAAACAAAACAGCAATCTGCCGGCTTTCCCCGCCAAGCTTGATTTCCAGATTGTTCTTTTTGGATAATTCCTCTACAATCTGCGGTGCTACATATTTTTTAAATGCATTTAATGTCCTGGTACGGTTTATTTTTTCAATCAGATACTGACTAAAGATCTTGTATCCGACAATCAGTATCATTGAAACCGGAAGATAGATCAACGGTATCGTATATCCCTGTCCACGAAGCAGGATTCCTGCTAAAATTTCACCCGCAAGCAAAACAAAAAAGCTCAGTATACTGATCACTATATTTTTTTTGCGGATCCAAAGATAAAATAAGACAGCTACCAGCGCAAAAACAAGACCGCACAAAGCTGCATTCGCCGGTTGTGAAAATTTACCTTCCAGCAATGCTTCCACAATATTGGCATGTACCTCAACCCCATACATCTGACTGCCTTTTTCGACTGCCACATTAAAGGAATCCATTAATCCCGGTGCATAAGCGCCTACAAGCACAATACAATCCTTAAAAACTCTCGGATCAATGGTTCCATCCAAAACATCACACATTGACACATCTTCGTAGTCTGCAATATTTCCCGAAAAAGTAAATTCCGTCTGATTGTAAGCATCCAGTCGGGGAATTTGAATCTCCTGTCCGTTTTTTTGCTGATATGCCTTGTAAACAGCAAATGCCAGACTGTCCATCTGCCCATCATCCGTCTCAACAAAAAGCTGGGCCTGTCTGATATATCCATCCCTGTCCTGTACAGTATTGGCAAATGCGCAGGTCCCCGCATCTAAAAGTGCTTCATATGGTTTTTCTATCTGTTCAATTCCCCGGTTGTTGACAAAGGTCACACCATCCGTAAAACGATCAACACTTGTTTTGTATACAATGTTGGAAGCAAGAATGACATTGCCCGCATTCTTGCACGCACTTGCAAAATATGTATCACCATCGGCATCCTTATCTCCGATATACATAACATCAAATGCCAACACTGCCGGCTTAGATGCATCCGATTGACAGAGTGTTTCCACCAGCTTTCCCGGTATATCACGTCCCCACTCTGTTGTAGGTCCATACTTGCTCATGGTCTTTTCATCTATTTTGATAATCTTGATTTTTTTATTGATAGAACCGGCTCTCTGATATACCGCATCCTCCGCCATATGATCCAATGCATAAAACGGCTGGAGACTTCCCAGAAGTGCAGTCAGCACAAAGACAACAACAACTGTAATGATTTCCCTTATTTTGCTTTTCATATATTCCCCTTAACCCAAAATAACGTATTCTGATACATCCGTACAGATATAACAAATAGCCGAAACATAAAATCATGCTTCAGCTATCCATCTATTTATTTATTGGATCGTAATTGTATAATATCCGCTTTCCGGTACATAAAAAACGGTTCCGGACGGATAGATACTCGCATCCCCTTCCACCAGATATGATCCACCTGCACCAAAATAGTATTCCAGACCGGCACTCAGATAAACGGTTCCTGCATTAATCTGCGTGCGTCCGTCCGAATCCGCCATGCTGGTCCAGACTGCATATAAATCCACAATCTGGTTGTCAGATGCAGCCTTAAAATCAAAGCTGCCTCCATCCTTATACTGTACTGTACCGCTGCTGCTTGTAGACCATCCTGCAAATATCTGCTCCACATTGGTAAATTGATTTTTGTTTAATACCACAGGGGCTGAAGAATCGCCATTCTGATCAGGCATACTTCCCGTTCCGCCGTTTCCGTCAAACCGGATGGTATAGGCATTGGCTCTCCAGACTGCATATACCGTAACCGATGCCTGATCCTCGGACCAGTCCGGTTCATATGAGGTAATGATATCTGTCATCCCATTCGGAGTCAAAGACCATCCACGGAAGGTATATCCCTCTCTGGTAAGCAGTCCGTTTCCGTCTGTCAGACTCTGAACCGGATTTGCCTGTGGATCATATGCAATAACATTATCGGCAACAGTTCCGTTTCCGCCGTTCGCACTATAACTGATCGTAAAATGATTGGGCTCCCAGACCGCTTCAAATAAAAGCTCTGCCTTTTCAGCTTCCGGATCATAATCAAAGGAATCCCCAGGCTGATAAATATCTCCCGCTCCGGACTGGGAATTGCCATCCTTCACATTTACCAACTTCCATCCCGCAAAATGATATCCGGGCATAGACAGACCGCACTCAGGCATGGTAATAGGATGATCTGCATCACCTTCCATTGTTCCGGGTGTCTTTCCGTCCGGAACAATCTGTCCCACTCCTCCTGCCGTAAAGCCGGCAGTATATGAATAAGGATCAGACCAGATTGCATAAAAAGTGACCGTATCTCCCTCTTCCACATGAATATAATCATTTCCGGCAAAATCAATCTTTTCACCTATGCTGTACAGATATGTATTCTCTGTCACCTCACTCGGCTTTACCAGAGACCAGCCGCGGAAGGAATGGCCTTTATTGTACACATCAATCTGATCGTCTATTGTATATATTGCACTGATTTTATATTGCATCGCTTCCGGTGCAAAACCGTCTCCGCCATTGCGATCATATTGAACCGTACACATCTTGGCCGGTGTCCAGTCAAGGGTCAGGTTATACAACGTATAATTATACTTCGTATCTCCCGTATCAACTACCGAGGTTACCTTGATGGATTCATAATTTGCCGGAAGCTCTGAACTGACAGTCATACTGTCATAATATGAATAAAGGCCCTTATCTGATTGCTTTTCTTCTGATAACGATATATAATTTGCAATATCAGCACTCCCATAAGATATTACAAATTCACCACCGGAGCTTGAATTCTTAAGACCGTCTCCGATATCTGAAAACTCAAGATTCAGACAATCATTTACTTTCTTATGAAGTAATCCAACCTCTATCATGCCACTTCCGGCCATTGCCGAAATGCCCGATTCCCAGAACAGACATACCACAAGCAGCAATGCCAACAGCCCTTTTAATCTCTTTTTTAATTCCTTCATGAATCCCTCTCCTATATTCTATCTCTGTTCCCTTACACAGGATGTTTATAACCTAAAACATTCGAAAACTGCTGATTTACTGCGTAAATCACTACTTTTTCACGTTTGGCAGGTCCCAAGTTCAAAAGTCTTATCGTACAAGTACGAACGACTTTTTGACCTTTTTCCCCTGATATCATACTAATATAATACTATCAAATTTTATTATGTTGCGCAATCAATATATTTTGATGATATCAGCGATTTTTACTTCATCTTATTTTTCCATGAAATCATATATCCACCCAGTACATATATCAGCACCACAACCGTCACAAGCAAAGCCCGGTATGTAAAGAAAAAATGAATATAGGAATGATTATTCAGAGCAATAAATCTCCCAACCGGGATAATTGCCAATATACCAAACAACCGGTTGATATCGTTGACCTTTTTAGTCCGAAACAAATACCAGATACAAAAAGCAGCAACTACTGTCACCACCAATGTGATCACCGTTGTCCACACCTTCATGCTATCCCTGAAGGGAAGCAGACAGGCAAAATTCCGCCACAGGGCACCAAAGATCCGTTCACTGTCCGATACCGTTTCCGCTCCGGTCACATTTCCCAGTGTCGCATCTCCGTTCATGCGGAAAGCAGCCTGTCGGAGTGCATCCATAAAGGCATCCTTTCCAAGAAAAATACACGCCATGATCCATTTTAAGAAAAACATCAAAGTATAGGCAATCCCCCATACGCCCCCACTTTTTATCATCCTTACACATTCTTTTTTAAATCCCCGGATCTGCCCTCTTTTGTTGCGCATCACAAGATACAGCATATAGGCAACCGTAAATGTAAGGGTCTCTGCTGTCAGAAAATCAAGAAAAGCCGTCACAATTCCGCTCGCAGCCAGAACGCACCACAATATCTTTTCCTGATACTCATCCTTTTCGTTATTGACTTTTCTGGTCATCAGCAAAAACAAAACCGGAAGTTCCACCGCCATCACCAGAAACGGCATCGTATATTCCACACAAAAGCCACACATCCACGCGGATACGCTTATCAATCCCACAACATAACAGCAGGCAAAAAAAAGATATTTTTCCCGAATCAAAAGATAGAGAAACCAAACTGTCAACAGTAATATCATAATTCCCAGGATCATACGAATCATACGGATATCAAAAAACATAAACAACGGCCGTAAAAGCACCATGGATCCATGCCAGTAACGTGAATAATCCACATTTGGCACGATCTTATCATTGCCGGAAATACCGGCCGGGTTATTGACTGCATAGGAAAAGCTTTCATTGACCTCTTCCCCATCCGGATTGTAATAAGAAGCACTTAAAACGGATGTAAGGATATTTTCAGAATCAATATGGTATATAATATTTGTCAGAATACAATCGGCATAATTATCCTGTCTGCTCAAAAAAGAAAACGGAGTTACTCTATCAAACAACAGATGCTCACTGTAGTATTCCGCACTCTCTTTCATCTGTTTCTGTATTGCACTTTGTGGTATATAAGCCGTTGTGAATAACAGAAACACACAGATAAAAGCAGTAATAATTCCACTTGATATGACACATTTTATTTTTTTCATATATGTATCGTTCCCTTAAATCCCCTTCTGTTTTTATAAAAAGAACCACAAATGCATTTTTTATTTATGCATTTGCGGTTCTTATTTGTACTATTCTGCTGTCTGCTATGAAAAAGTACAATCTGAAATTATACCGGATATGCTCCGTTTGCTGTATCAGCCTTTGTCAGATCAACTTTTTCCTGCTGAGCTTTACGATATTTGAAGAACTCTGAAGCAACCTGAGGGAATAATGCGTAAGATAACACATCTTCATCCTGCTGAGGCTCAAAGCCGGCTTCGATCATTTCTTTCTTGATTGACTCAAGTTCGGGCTCGGTATGTCCGGTAGCTTCTGCAGAACGTGCTGTAGAACGTTTCTCACCGGGGATAACCTTGTCGATAACTTCCTGATTCATCGGTTTAACAGTCTGGCCATAGTTACCACGGAGTAAGTCTTTAAACTCACCTGTTGCCATTTTGTATCTTTCACCCATTAATACGTTGAAGATAGCCTGTGTACCGACGATCTGTGATGAAGGTGTAACAAGCGGAGGCTCGCCACAGTCTTTACGTACTCTCGGGATCTCTTCCAGTACTTCCTGGAATTTATCTTCAGCATGCTGTTCCTTTAACTGGCTGACCATGTTGGAAAGCATACCGCCGGGTACCTGATATAATAATGTCTTGATGTTTACGCCAAGAACCTTGGTTGACATTAAGCCACTCTTTAAGCACTCTTCTCTGTAAGGAGCAAAGTAATTGGTAATCTCAGCAAGCAATGACTGATCATATCCTGTGTCATAGGGAGTTCCTTTGAATGCTTCAACCATAACTTCTGTTGCGGGCTGTGAAGTACCTAATGCGAAAGGTGAGATTGCACAGTCGATAACATCAACACCGGCTTCTACTGCTTTTAAGTATGTCATAGAAGCAACACCGGATGTATAATGTGTATGCAGCTGGATCGGAAGCTTTGTAGATTCTTTTAATGTCTTAACGAGCTCTTCTGCTTTGTAAGGAACCAAAAGACCTGCCATATCTTTGATACAGATGGAATCTGCACCCATTTCTTCGATATCTTTTGCCATTTTAGCCCAGTAATCAAGTGTATATGCATCACCTAATGTATAAGAAAGAGCAACCTGTGCATGACCTCTTCCTTCACGTTTTTTGATCTCATTGGTAGCATCTACTGCAGCCTGAAGGTTGCGGATATCATTTAAGCAGTCAAAAATACGGATGATATCAATACCGTTTGCAATGGATTTCTCAACGAAAGCATTAACAACATCATCAGCATAAGGTCTGTAACCCAAGATGTTCTGACCACGGAATAACATCTGAAGAGGTGTATTTTTACATTTATCTTTGATTTTTCTTAATCTTTCCCAGGGATCTTCTTTTAAGAATCGAAGGGAAGCATCAAATGTAGCACCGCCCCAGCACTCAAGTGAGTTGTATCCGACCTGATCCAGCTTATCCAGGATAGGAAGCATAAAATCGGTAGGCATTCTGGTAGCAATCAATGACTGATGTGCATCACGTAATATCGTTTCCGTAATTTTTACGGGTTTTTGTTCTGCCATTATTTTTTCCTCCAATAATAATAATTTGAAATTTCATAGTAATAATTGTATATCATATAAAGCCTGCATTCATAAATCCTACGGATTTAGAATACACCGAAGATAGCCATAAAGGTTCCGGCTGCTACCGCTGTACCTACTACACCGGCAACGTTGGGTCCCATAGCATGCATCAGTAAGAAGTTGGTAGGATCTGCTTCTGCACCAACCTTTTGTGATACACGGGCAGCCATAGGAACGGCAGATACACCGGCTGAACCGATCAGCGGATTAACCTGTCCTTTGGTAGCCCAACACATGAGCTTTCCGAATACAACTCCGGCAAAGGTACCGAATGCGAAAGCGATCAGACCTAATAATACGATCTTTAATGTATCTATATTTAAGAATGCTTCTGCAGATGTTGTAGCACCAACAGATGTTCCTAATAAGATAACTACGATATACATCAATGCATTGGATGCAGTCTCCTGCAGCTGTCTTACAACACCTGACTCTTTGAAGAGGTTACCAAGCATCAGTAAACCAACAAGGGGTGCTGTTGTAGGAAGGATCATACAAACAACAATTGTTACAACGATCGGGAATAAGATCTTTTCCAGTTTACTAACGGGACGTAACTGACCCATTTTGATCTTTCTTTCTTTTTCTGTTGTAAACAGTTTCATGATCGGGGGCTGAATGATCGGAACCAGTGACATGTACGAGTACGCTGCCACCGCGATCGGTCCGAGCAAAGCAGTCTGTCCAAGCTTACCTGCAAGGAAGATTGATGTAGGACCATCCGCACCACCGATGATTGAGATTGCTGCTGCGGCTTTGTCGTTGAAGCCCATTGCAATCGCACCAAAATATGCGGTAAAGATACCGAACTGTGCTGCTGCACCTAATAAGAAGCTCTTAGGATTGGCAATCAAAGGACCGAAGTCTGTCATCGCACCTACACCCATGAAAATCAGTGAAGGAAGGATTGACCATTCGTCCAAAACGTAGAAATAATACAGCAATCCGCCGGTCTGTCCATCACCAAATGGTGTCATAATACTGGGATAGATGTTTACCAGCAGCATGCCGAATGCGATGGGTGTCAAAAGCAACGGTTCAAAGCCTTTGGCAATCGCAAGATATAAGAATACACATGCAACCACGATCATAACATAATTGCCCCAGGTCAGGTTTTTAAAAGCTGTCTGCTGGAGTAAGTTGCTCAGCGTATTTGTTACATAGGATAAATCCATCTCTTTAACCTCCTGTTTTAGTAAAAACCAATTATCCTGAAATAATTAGTTTAATGTAGCAAGAACTGCGCCTGCATCTACTGCATCACCAACAGCTACATTGATGCTTGCTACTGTACCATCTTCAGGAGCAACCTGAGGGATTTCCATCTTCATAGCTTCAAGGATCAGAACCGGATCACCCTTCTTTACTGCCTGTCCAACAGAAGCTTCGATCTTGAATACTTTACCAGCTGCACCGGCTTCAATCTTGATTCCGCCTGCTGCTGCAGGTGCTGCTGCGGGAGCTGCTTTCGGTGCAGCTTTGGGAGCTGCCTTGGGTGCTGCTGCGGGAGCACCTGTAGAAGCGCCTTCTTCTACTACTACATCATATACGTTGCCATTAACGGTAATTGTATAATTTTTCATCTTAATATCCTCCTATAATTAGGCTCTCTGCCATTTGTTTGTGCTTGCTCTTCTGATACTTCTGATTACAACACCATCTGTGCTGGCAGCGCCTTCACTTGCTGCAATTGCTGCTGCGATTACGGCAACCAACTCTGTATCGTCGGAAAGCTCTTCATTTTCAATGATCTGTGCAATTGTATTGTCAACAGCTGCACTTGTATTTGTTGCGTTTTTCTTAGCTTTTTTATCAGCAATGGATTTTTCAATCTTGGGAATGAAAGCAAATAACTGGATCAAGAACATGATCAGGATCAGGACTGCAAATACAGTACCCATACCTAACAGAGTGTTCATGCCGGCTTTTGCCATTTTCTCACCAAGTGTATACTGGGGAGAAATCATCATATCCGGAACGATCGTGTCCGCATCGTAATACATTTCTACGCTGGCATTTCTGTCGCTGCCAACAATTTCAAAAGAAATTGTATAATCATCTGCGTCACCGGTAACCTCAACAGAGTCTGCTACGATGGATTTGTAAAAGCCGATCTCATCCAGACCTGATGAAAAGATGTCGCATGCAGAAGCAAATGCTTCTCCGGCATCCTCTCCGTAGTAAGATGTAAACTGGTCTACATAGTCATCAACCTGCTCAGCTAAAACGACCTGATTGATGATGGAAATTGTGCTTTCTGCAACCTGTTCAGCATCTGTTTTGGAAACCGGAAGCTCAGCCTGCTCTGTTTCGCCGCATGCTGTTAATCCAAATGCACACATTACTGTAAGAGCTAAGGTTAACAAGAATTTTTTCATAATCTTATATCATCCTTTCTTATACAGTTCCATGTTTTTTTGCCGGACGATCATCTCTTTTTGTAAAGAGCATTTCAAATGCACCGATCACATATTTTCTTGTATCAGCTGCATTGATGATCTGGTCAACATATCCTCTCTTTGCTGCACCGGCTGCACTTGTCTGGGCTTTTTCGTATTCTTTTGCTTTTTCTGCGATCACATCATTGCCCTGTCCGTTGTAAATGATCTGTGCTGCTGTCTTGGCATCCATAGCACCGATCTGTGCATTTTCCCATGCAAGTGTCAGATCAGCACCGATTGCTTTGGAGTTCATGGCAACATAAGCACTTCCCATTGCCTGTCCGATCACAACATTTACCTTCGGTACGGTAGCGTTTGCAAATGCATATGTAAGCTTTGCAACTGCTTTTGCGATTTTCTTTTCTGAACATACAGTAGCTTCATATCCTTTAACATTGGTAAGGGATAATACGGGAATGCTGAATGCGTCACAGAAGTTGATGAAATCAGCTGCTTTTTCAGCGCCCTTAGCTGTTAATACTGCATCAAATTTTTCTGCAACCTTGCCTTCTTCGTCAACAACCTCTGAACGGTTGGCAACGGCACCAACGGTAACACCGTTTAATTTGATAAATCCGGTTACCATTTCTTTTGCATAAGCTGCTTTTGTTTCAAAGAACATATTGTCATCAGCGATGATGGATAATGCTACGGAAGTATCTCCGACGCAGTTAGCAAGCTCTGCTGATGCACGGTTTAAATCGTCTGTGCACTCAACATAAGATGCATCATCTTCGTTGTTGCCGGGTAATAATGAAACCAGTGTACGGATCTGTGAAAGTACTTCTGCTTCATCTGCAACAACATCTACGATACCTGCTTCCGCACTCTGGAAATCAGCTGCTGCAGTATCGTTTTTCTCTGCGTAGTTACCATCTAACGCATTGGGGGAGTTTACAAATAATTTTGCTTTTGTAGCTTCCATAAATGTAAAGTCAGTTAATGTGGGGAACAGTGCAAGACCGCCGCCACATGCACCAAAGATGGCTGTAATCTGCGGAATCACTCCGGAAGCCAATGTCTGCTTCATGTAGATCTCACCAAATGCATTTAATGCATCGGTTGCTTCCTGCAGTCTAAGTCCGGCTGAATCGATTAAACCGATCACAGGTGCACCTGTCTTTAAAGCCAGATCATAGAGGTTGGCAATTTTTTTGGCATGCATTTCACCAACAGTTCCGTTTAATACGGAAGCATCCTGGCTGTAAACATACACAAGATTACCATCGATCACTCCGTAGCCGGTAATAACACCGTCTGAGGGAGTTTCTGTTTGTTTCAGGTCAAAATCTGTAGCTCTGGCTGTAACCATTGCACCGATTTCAACGAAACTGTTGTCATCGAGTAAAGCTGCAATTCTTTGACTCGCTTGTGAAGAATTACTCATTTTTCAGACCTCCATTTTATATTAATAAAAAAAATAACGATATTTGCGAATGGGCAGAGTAAACCCATCAACGCATCGTTAAGAGTATAACATAGAATTTCTGCTACTTCCAGATATAAATTGTATTTTTTTCAACAAAATTCCTGTATAAAGAAGCATCTTAACACTTCTTTTATACAGTGCATAAATGTATACGGAAGAACTGCATTTTTTGTCCGGATCGGACAGCTTTTATATTCATTTCCGTTGATAAATATTTTCCCATAACCCACAATTTCCCCGGCACTGACAGGAGCACAAATCACATCCTTTACCTCATAGCTCACCTCTGTTTCATCCCATTCGGACAGAAGGATGGTTTGTGGATTTTCGTCTTCCATATAAAGCCCCGTACTTTCTTCCACCCCTCCGGTTACCGGAATAAAGGCCGGTATATCCTTCCATGCAATTTCACGGTATTCATAATTGTCCAGTCCATAATTCATTAATGCCGCAGTATCCTCCCATTTGTAATTTTTATGTGGTGGCCATCCACATGCAAGCACAACCGAAACCAGCTTTTTACCATCACGGTCAACGGCTCCGACAAAACAGTATCCGGCTTTATTGGTAAAACCGGTTTTTACACCGAGTGCACCATCCATCATATCCAAAAAACGGTCTCTGTTGTAAACAGAAAAAGACCTTCCCTCCCCAAGCTCACAAAACTGTGCGCTTCTTGTTGCCACCAGATTTAAAAAATCCCGGTTCTGAATGGCATAGGCAGCTATCTTTGCCAGATCGTATGCGGTCGTGGAATGGATATTGCCGTCCTTTTCGGCATCCAGACCGTTTGGTGTGATAAAATATGTATTCTCACAGTTAAGTTCTTTGGCCTTTGCATTCATCATATCCGCAAAACCTTCCATGCTCCCGCCAATATGTTCTGCAATTGCAACAGCCGAATCATTGTGTGATTCCAGCATCAGGGAATTTAACAGATCTTTCAGATAAAACTGCTCTCCCTCCCTCATCCCCAGCCGGACCTTCGGCATGGAGGCTGCACGTTTTGAAACTGTCACAATATCATCCGGATTCCCGTTTTCAAGGGCCAGGATTGCTGTCATGATCTTGGTTGTCGATGCCATCGGCATGACTTTAAAAGCGTCCTTCTGATAAAGGATCCTGTCATTTGCGGCATCGATCAGGACAGCTGACATTGCATAAAGCTGCAGCTGCGGCTGTTCTATCAGTTCTGTCTGTTCTGTCAGCTCCGTCTGCTCTGTCTCTTCTGTCTGTTCCGTCTCTTCTATCTCTTTCGCATTTACCGCAGGACCACTCTTATCAAAAAATATGGACAAAATAAAAAGAGCCAGAAAAAAGGAAATGATCCTCTTCCGTCTCTTTTTCATCGTATCCTGAAATCTAAAAACACAACATTGAAAAATCTTCATCGGAATTTCTCCGTTTTTGTACAATATATTCCGATGTGTTCCTAAATATCCAACTTTAATTGAACTTCTTTTTCTGCCTGTTCTCTGAATTCCTCTATACGGTCTGTATTCATCTTGGGCAGGTCTTCTAAGCTTGTAACTCCGAATGATCGTAAAAACTGCTCGGTAGTTCCGAACAAGATCGGTTTGCCCGGCGCATCCATGCGTCCGACCTCTGTGATCAGGTCAAACTCGATCAGTCTGTTGATCGCATGATCACAGCTGACACCCCGGATCTTTTCGATTTCGATACGGGTAACCGGCTGCTTGTAAGCAACGATCGACAATGTCTCCAAAAGGGAATCCGTCAGTGTATATCTGCGGGGAATGGCGGCGATCTTGATCAGCCAGTCATACATTTCCGGCTTGGAGCACATCTGATATGCACCATCAAGCTCCATGATCGTGACACCCTTTGATGGATCCGTGTCATAATCTTCTTTTAATTCAGCTATAAGTGCCTTCACTTCCTTGGGCTTTACCTCAAGCACCTGCGAAAGCCTGTCCGCCTCTACCGATTCTCCCATGGTAAATAAAACCGACTCAATAATAGCCTTTTTCTTTTCTTTATCCAAACTATGCTGCCTCCTTTGAGGTAATATAGATATCCTCAAAAGCATCTTCCTGTTCAATCAGGATTTTGCCAACCTTCATCAATTCCAAAATCACAAGGAAGGTCACAATAACCTCCATTTTGGAATTTTGTTTTTCAAGCAGATTGCGGAAGCTGCAATGCTTCTGCATGATGATCAGGTCTTCCACATAAAGCATCTTGGCATCCATATCCACTTCATCTTTTTCGATTTTGCCAAATTTGGAACGGATCGGGTCGATCTTGTCCTCCCGTTTTTTCATGACACTTTCAAAAATGGTACGAAGTCCTGCCAGATTTTGTCCACCGATCAGTGTTTCATAATCAAGCGGCGGTACATATTCGGAAACTTCCTTGGGAAGTGACTGCTCCTTAAACCATACCTTCTGCGCATCATGATACTTGTCCTTCAACTCATAAGACATATATTTGTACATCTTGTATTCCAAAAGCTTTTGGACAAGCTCTGCTCTCGGATCTTCTTCCTCGCCCTCTTCATTGACCTCTCTCGGAAGTAACATCCGGCACTTGATATCGATCAGAGTAGCTGCCATGACAAGAAACTCACTCATCACATTCATGTCCTCATGATGGAGTTTTCGTACATAGTCCAGATACTGATCTGTGATCTGGACGATCGGAATATCATAGATATCAACTTTATTTTTTTCTATCAGATACAGCAACAGATCCAGAGGACCTTCAAACACCTGCAATTTGACTGCTAAACTCATAGTATTACCCCTTAATGCATATTCACCGGATTATAATACTACATATTGTGTTTGATTGCAAGTACAAAACTATATATGGATAGTTATGTAAATCTCATTTTTCTTTGTCGCTATGAAAATGCCCATGTCAGCTATCAACTGTGGTGAGAGCTTTTGGACGGAACCACCATAACATCCACAAGCTCACATGGGTTTAAAAAGCGTACCGGGATCGTATGGCACCCAAGTCCCCGGCTTACGATCATCCGGCTTTTTCCTTTTTTGTATAATCCTCCTGAATACTGGGGAAACAGGCGAAATCTCGGTGAAATCACACCACCTATAAACGGAAGCTTTGCGATCCCGCCATGCAGATGTCCCGCAAGGACAAGGTCCGCTCCGGTTCTGGCATAATTAGAAAAATATTCCGGATTGTGTGCCAATAAAATGGTAAAGCAATCCTGATCCGCCATTCCAAGCTTTTCCACGGAATATCTCCGCGGCATATGCCGCAGCTTCCATTTTTTGTAATACATACGCCCGATTTCAAGTCCTGCCACACGCACATCTTTTCTGTGCGTCTCACAGCTTCCGGTATATAGGCGCACAATTCCCATCTGCCTAAGCTTTTCTTCATATTTTTCAGACATATCACCGTATTTATCGGTGTCGATCCGCATCCGGTATTCATGATTGCCGCTTCCATAATACACCGGATACTTTTTAGAAAGTTTTTCTAAAAAAGCAAGTGTGGAATCAAAATTTTCTTTTGGATGCGCGGTGATCATATCGCCGGCGATATATACGGCCTCCGGTGATATTTCATCAATTTTTTGCAGTAATCTTTCATTGTCCCTGCCAAATGTATTGTCATGCAGATCTGCAAGCACGACAAAATGATAAGGGGTCTTGATCTTTTTGCTCTTTATATGATAGCGCTGTACCTTTATATGGGAAATATCATATAAAATGTCCAGAAAGACAAATGAAGCAAGCCCCGCACATATGGAAAGGAATCGTTGTTTATTCATACTGTTTCCTCAATCTGTTTTTTAAATTTCAGACCATTTCCCGGTCATTTATTGCAGTTATATTTTTTCAGCTTTGCATGCATTGGCAGCTGTCAATTATTTTGTTTGATCATCATTCCAACCGATTATGATTCTATCCGATCATTATTTTCAGTTGCCACACGGTATATTTTCTTTAGATCAAGTATAGCATGTGCACATCACAACCGTCAAAAATAGATTTTCCAGATCTGTTTCAGGTAATCCTTATATTTTGCTTCCTTTACATAGGAATCGTACAGGATATTGACGCTTCCGATCTTATTCCCATTTAAAAAGTAGACCATTTCTCCGGCTACATCTCCTTCTTTGATCGGTGCAACATGATTTTTTGACAAACGCAGTTCTTTTGTAACTCCCGAAAGATCATTCCCCTGCACATCCAGATAGGAAAACCGGTTTTCATATTTCAGATCAACCGTCTGTTCAATGCCACCGGTAACTTCGGCCTGTGGCAGATCACCGGTCTGCTCATCGGTATATATATGGCTGACCGAAAATCCATACTGAAACATCTTAACCGCATCCGCAAATCTTGCCTTGTGATCGGGTGCCGCCATTACAACAGCGATCAGATCTATGCCATCCTTACCGGCAGTTCCGGAGTAGCAATATTTCGCACTCGAGGTAGAGCCTGTTTTCAAACCTGTCGAATATGGATATTGACGCAACAGCTTGTTGGTACTTGTCAGGGTAAACACACTGGAGCCTCTCCTGGTATTATGTACGATATCCTCCATCCAGATCTTTGTATAATCATAGATCTGTGGATATCCCTCGATCAATGCCCGCGACATGATTGCAACATCTCTGGCGCTTGTAATATGGGTATCCGAATCCGTCAGTCCACAGCAGTCCTCAAAATGGGTTGCCGTCATCTGAAGCTCATTGGCCTTTTCATTCATCAGTCCGACGAAAGCCTCCTCACTTCCGGCAATATGCTCTGCCATCGCAACCGCCGCATCATTGCCGCTTGCTACAGCAATACATTTGATAAGAGTATCAACCGTCTGCACTTCTCCTTCTTCCAAAAAAACCTGGCTGCCTCCCATGGACTGTGCATAGGCACTGGTCGTTACCTCATCCTCCAAGTGGATCTGTCCCTTTTCCAAAGCTTCAAAAGTCAGAAGCAAAGTCATGATCTTGGTAATGCTTGCCGGTTTTAACGGCTGGTCGGCATTTTTTTCGTAAATAACCGTTCCGGTTGATGCTTCCATCAGAATTGCCGAAGGTGAATCGATCGGAAGCTCTGCTGCACAGACACCTGTTGCAAGGTAAAAAAAGCAAAGTACAAAACTCACAAGGATAAATAACCGTTTTTTCATCTTTATTTCCGCATTTCAGTATTATTTATACTATCTTAATCCTGACGGTGTGAAAATATGCTTGAAAATGCGATCTTTCCATACATCCGGAGTATTTCCGTGTACCGGGAGACCTGCCCGCGCCGCTGCCGCCAAACCATATCCTGCCGGAACATTTCATATCGGATTGCGTAAATTTGTCAGATGCCGTTCGCAGGCTCCGGATTTGTGTACTTCTCTAAATGGACGGTCCCCCTCCGGTGTCCGCCTGTGGTCTACACTCGCCGGTTGTCTGCACCTAGTGGGAGTAAATGCCGCCATTTAGGGTATTGGAAACGGTAAAGGCACGGAAAATAAAAAACGCGCCTATGGCTTGAACGGTATATTTTCCGTGCCGGTCTTTGACTTTTGGCGGCATTAACTCCCACACGGTTCGACCAAAGTCGAGTGTAGACCACAGGCGGACACCGGAGGGGGACCGTCCATTTATTGAAGCACACAAATAAATCAAAAGAGCCGAGGACGGCATCGACAAATTAGCAATCCGATATGCGTTCCGGCAGGATATGGTTTGGCGGCAGCGGCGCGGGCAGGTCTCCCGGTACACGGAAAGGCAGCTGTAAAGAGCAAAAAAAGACACTCGATATACATCGAGTGTCTTTAATGAAATTAATTAAATTTACGTTTACGTGCTGCTTCAGATTTTTTCTTACGTTTTACGCTAGGTTTCTCGTAATGCTCTCTTTTGCGGATTTCCTGCTGAATGCCAGCTTTTGCACAACTTCTTTTGAAACGACGTAAAGCGCTATCTAAAGTCTCGTTCTCTTTTACGATTACGTTTGACATAAATCACACCTGACCTCCCTTCAGTCCCTTCAAGTATCACGACTGCTGGGTAATTATTATGCATACTTCGCATATGCACAATAGAAATTATAACACAATTCCATTATTCGTCAACAGTTTTTTCCTGATAATCCCAATAAAATATGAGATTTCATCAAAAATTATCGACAAATCGGTCTCTTAAGCGATCTGTCCGCTTAATACTTCAACTGCTTTTGCCAGTGCGTCATCAATTCCGGCCGGATTTTTGCCTCCTGCCTGTGCCATATTGGGACGGCCGCCACCGCCACCGCCGACCAGTGCAGCAACTCCTTTGATCAGGTTGCCGGCATGAGCCCCCTGTTTCATAGCTCCATCAGTAACCATTGCCACCAGATTGACCTTGCCGTCTGCATCAGAAGCAAGTAAAATAACGCCCTCACCGAGTTTTTCTTTTAACTGATCGCCCAGATCTCTCAAACCGTTCATATCAACGCCGCTTACTTTGGTAGCAAGAAGCTTAACGCCTTTGACATCCTGTACCTCATTCATAACATCGCCAAGTGCATTTTGTGCAGCCTTTGCCTTGAGTGATTCGTTTTCACTCTGCAGCTCTTTGATCTGTGCATTCAGGCTGTGGATCTTGTTGATCAGCTCTGCAGGTGTTGTTTTTGCTGCCTTTGCAGCTTCTGCAAGCTCTTTTTCAAGCTTTGCATAATATGCTGTGACATTAGCACCTGTAATCGCCTCTATACGACGTACGCCTGCGGCAGCGGAGCTTTCGGATACGATCTTAAAGGACTGGATTTCACCGGTATGGGATACATGTGTACCACCACAAAATTCCTTAGAAAAGTCTCCGACCGAAACGACGCGGACACTGTCTCCGTATTTTTCACCAAATAAAGCCATGGCGCCGGTCTTTTTAGCATCCTCAATGCTCATAACCTGTGTTGCGACATCAATATCTTCTGCAATCTTTTCATTGACGATTGCTTGGACTTTTTCGACTTCTTCTGCTGTCAGAGCCTGTCCGCAGCTAAAGTCAAATCTGGTACGGTCGCAGTCCTGATAAGAACCCTGCTGATGTACATCATCGCCCATAACCTCCTGCAATGCTGCCTGAAGCAAGTGGGTTGCTGTATGGTTACGGCAGGTGCTCATACGGTTCTTTGCATCTACACACAAAGAAGCAGTATCACCTTTTTTGATGGTTCCTGATGTAACAACACCGATATGTGCGATTCTGCCTTCCGGAAGCTTGACGGTATCTGTCACCTTAAACTCCCCATTGGCGGTCCTGATCACACCGATATCGCCCTTCTGTCCACCCATGGTAGCGTAGAAAGGTGTCTTTGCAACGATCACAGTACCTTCCCGTCCCTCCGACAGGCTGTCTGTAAGCTCTGTATCGGAAGCAAGTGCGATAATTTCCTGATCCAGTGTCAGCTTGTCATAGCCGACAAATTCACTCTTGATATCCTCTGATAAATCCTTGAATAAATCAGATTCATTTCCAAGCTTGGCCGAGAAATTCTGATTATCTCTGGCTTTCTGCTTCTGCTCCTCCATTGCTTTCGCAAATCCGTCTTCATCAACGGAAAGTCCCTCTTCTGCAGCCATTTCAACAGTCAGCTCAATTGGGAAACCAAAGGTATCATACAGATAAAATGCAGATTTACCGTCGATTGTCTTATTTTTAGCCTGAATATTTTCATCCAGAATCTTTTTAAATTCCTTCATACCATTTTCAAGTGTGCTCTCAAAACGTACGATTTCCTTATCCAGCTCCTTTAAGATAAAGTCTCTGTTTTTGATCAGATTCGGATAGCTGTTGTGATATACTTCATCAATATAAATCTTGGCAATATCCAGAAGGTTTTCTTTGGAAAGACCAAGGGTACGTCCATGTCTGACTGCACGGCGGATCAGTCTCCTGAGTACATATCCGGCACCCGCATTGGACGGTGTCAGTCTTGCTTCATCACCGATCAGCATCACGCCGGTACGCATATGATCTGCCAGAATACGCATGGATCTGGTCAGCTTTTCATCTTCTTCGTACTTGGTGCCTGACTGTTTTTCCACATAAGCAATAACCGGAGCAAACAGGTCCGTACGGTATACATCCTTGGTACCGTTTAAGAAGGCCAGATTTCGTTCCAGTCCCCATCCGGTATCCACGTTTTTCTGTGCAAGCGGAGTCAGATGACCGTCTTTGTGTTTTTCATACTGCATAAATACGTCATTACCAAGCTCTGTATATTTGCCACAGTCACAGCCGGGTCCGCAGTCAGGGCCACAGTCCGGAACATCGGCAATATAAAACATTTCACTGTCGGGACCGCAGGGACCGTATTCCAATCCCCACCAGTTGTCCTCTGCCGGCAGATAATATACATTTTCTTTTTTGAAACCGGATGCAATACGGCACTGTGCGCCTTCTTCATCACGGGGTGCATTGTCGTCCCCCGCAAATACGGTTGCTGCCAGATGGTCTCTGTCAAATCCATAAACCTGTGTCAGCAGCTCATAGCTCCAGTTGCAGCGGTCTTTCTTGAAATAATCTCCAAGACTCCAGCTTCCCATCATTTCAAAGAATGTGACATGGCTCTTGTCACCTACTGAGTCGATATCATTGGTGCGCACACAGCCCTGCACGTTGCAAAGTCTGGTTCCCATAGGATGCTTCTGACCTAAAAGATAAGGCATCAGAGGCTGCATGCCGGCAACATTAAACATAACACCGGTGGAACCGTCGGACACTAAAGACACAGCTCCCACATCCACATGTCCACGCTCTTTATAAAAATTAAGCCAACTGTTTCTCAATTCATCTGAAGTAAACTTCTTCATGATTTTTCCTCCAAAAAATGTATTTTCAAACAAATATCAGCCGGTACAAAAGGCTTTTTATGATATCCGTTTACGTGACACAAGCCACGCAGTAATACGTGGCATGGTCATGATCAATTCATAAAATCAAAATGTAAATTTGTCTGCAAAATATGCATCCAGATCGGCAATAGCAACTCTCTCCTGCTGCATGGTATCACGGTCTCTGACCGTTACGCACTGATCTGTTTCTGAATCAAAGTCATAAGTGATGCAGAACGGTGTGCCGATCTCATCCTGACGACGATATCTCTTACCGATGTTTCCTCTGTCATCAAATTCACAGTTGTATTTTTTGCATAACTGTGTATAGATAGCTTCTGCACCCTCGTTTAATTTCTTGGATAACGGAAGCACACCGATCTTAACCGGAGCAAGTGCCGGATGGAAATGCAAAACAGTACGCACATCGGGCTTATCCTCGGTTCCGATATTTTCTTCATCGTATGCTGCACATAAGAATGCAAGTACCACACGGTCAGCACCAAGTGAAGGCTCAATAACATAAGGGATGTATTTTTCACCCTTGGTATCGTCAAAGTAAGTCAGATCCTGTCCGGATGTATTTTGATGTTGGGTCAGATCGTAGTCAGTACGGTCTGCAATACCCCACAGCTCGCCCCATCCGATGGACGGGAATAAGTATTCGATATCGGTTGTTCCCTTGGAGTAGAAGCAAAGCTCTTCGGGATCGTGGTCACGAAGTCTCATTTCATCTTCCTTGATACCAAGACTTGTCAGCCAGTCACGGCAGAACCCTCTCCAGTACCGGAACCATTCCATATCCGTTCCGGGCTCGCAGAAAAATTCAAGCTCCATCTGTTCAAATTCTCTGGTACGGAATGTGAAGTTACCGGGAGTGATCTCATTACGGAAGGATTTACCGATCTGTCCGATACCAAACGGAATTTTCTTGCGTGAGGTTCTCTGTACATTTTTGAAGTTGACAAAGATACCCTGTGCTGTTTCGGGTCGTAAATATACTGTATTTTTGGCATCCTCGGTAACACCCTGGAATGTCTTGAACATAAGGTTGAACTGTCTGATATCGGTAAAGTTGTGCTTACCACAGGTAGGACAAGGAACATTGTTGTCCTCGATGAAGGCTTTCATCTCTTCCTGGCTGAATGCATCGATCGGTTTGCCAAGCTCAATTCCTTTTTCCTGCGCAAAGTCTTCGATCAGTTTATCGGCACGGAATCTTTCATGACATTCTTTACAATCCATCAAAGGATCAGCAAAGCCTGCAAGATGTCCGCTGGCTACCCATGTCTGGGGATTCATCAGAATTGCACAGTCAACACCAACGTTGTAAGGGCTTTCTGTGATAAATTTCTGCCACCATGCTTTTTTTACATTGTTTTTTAATTCAACACCCAGATTACCGTAATCCCATGTGTTGGCAAGACCTCCGTAGATTTCACTGCCGGGATAGATAAATCCTCTGGATTTTGCCAATGCCGCGATTTTGTCTAATGTTTTTTCCATTGTTATGCTCCTTATCTCATATCTGCTGCCGGATTTCTCCGCTCCGATAAAACCCTCAGCAGTTTTTATCATTTATAAATAATAACAGAATATCCGTCTGACTGTCCCACTGTCACAAGCCCGGATGCATCTACGGATGCACCGTCACTAAGATACCACACATCACCGGGTACCTCCACATCCACGGCTTCACTACAGATAACCACCATCTGTTCTGACTTGTCCTCATCAGATCCCTTTTCATCTGCAGACTGTGTACCGGCCTCTTTAAGATCACTCCACTCATATCCGTTTTGTCCGGCCTCTGAAATTGTTCCGACAAAAAAATCACAGTTGTGAATGGATGCATAATCCCGGTATGTCCGGTAAACCATCCTGGCCTTTATGGTCTGCGTATCTGTATCATAGTCAAAGGATTTCAGACTGACGACATCCTCACCGGAATCATGTTTCTCATTGTAGGCAGAAACCGTCTCTTCCATTTCCTGTCTGAGTTCATCTGCATCATAATAATCCTTGTCCAGTTTTTCGACAATATATTCGGTAATATCCTGATTTTTCCCGATACTCACGGTCGTCTTCGTAAAGTCTCTTTTCGAGGATAATACTCCTGAATTGCCACAGGCAGTCATCATCAGTATGAATGCGCACGCTATCATGAGCATTTTACTTTTTTTCATAATCTACCTCCACATACTTTTTCATTATAACGAACAGCTTTCAGATTTTCAACCTGCATTTTCGGATTAGTCCAAAGGATCAGTCTAAAGGGTCAATTCATGGGAAATGTCGCATTTAAAATATCCAGACTGTGGAATACATGCCCCATAAAGCTTTTCCGATATTCCCTGACGCACATTGAAAGCTCTGAAAGAACTTCTTTTGATACCACAAATGTATACAGCTTATCCAGTCCGCTTTTTACCACATAATCAATTGTATATACCGCATCCGAAGACAGCTCCCATTCTGTCCGGATTCCCGGAAATTCACCATTGACCACCAATGCTTTTATTTCAAATATGTACATTACAAGCTCATTCGGAATGGAGCTTATGGAAAGTGCCCTTAAGGACTGATACAAAAGCTTCAGCATCTCTTTTTCATCATTGTTTTCTCTTGTATAGTAATCAGCCACTTCCAGAAAGTACATCCCATACATGGCCCCTTCCAGATCTTCACGGAAGGAATCGAAATAATTGGAAATATCCGCATCCACCAGTGTATAGGAGCTTTTTCCCTCATATAATTTGAATGTACCAAAACAAAACGGATTGGTCCTTGCCATCAGCTTGCTTCCGGGACGCCTTGCGCCTCTGGCAAATGCAGCAATTTTACCGCGCTCTCTGGTAAGAATGGTCACACGTTTATCATATTCTCCCATCGGGGCACACTTTACAACCAGTCCCATTACTTCTACATATTCCTGCATCCTGCGTTGAATCTTCTTTCTGTATCTGTTCTATTCCATGTCTGTGCATCGTCTGTTTCAGGTCTTCATCCCTGTGCGCACAGTAAGTCAGATAATCCCTGATACTCCCCGTCATACAAAAATGCTGCCATCCGTCATCTATCATAAAAGTATCCTCCGCGTTTATAAAATCATCGTATGCTTGTAAATACTATGTTCTGCTTTTGCGGAATTTCTATGCAGCATTTCTATAAAAATGAAACGGTAATTTTTACATAATCATAAATCGATTTCCTTTTGATTGTATCCGAAATTTTTGAGCAGGTAATCACTGTCGCGCCAGTCTTTTTTGACCTTGACCCAGAGCTTTAGATTGACACGGCACTGCATCATATCTTCGATTCCATGACGCGCATTGGTGCCGATCTTTTTTAACATCTGACCACCTTTCCCGATAATGATCCCCTTGTGGGAATCCTTTTCACAGATGATTGTCGCTTCGATATCCACGATTTTTTTACTGACCTTCATCTGTTCTACGGATACGGCAATTCCGTGCGGGATCTCGTCATCTAAAATGCGCAATGCCTGCTCTCTGATAAGCTCTGCGACGATCTGTCTCTGCGGCTGGTCCGTCACAGTATCCTCATCATAAAACATCGGTCCGTACGGAAGAAATGAAAAGATTGCATCCAGTACTTCCTTGGTACCGTCTCCGTTGAAAGCGCTGATCGGAATGATCTGGTCAAAATCCATTTCCTTGCGGTAAGCATCAATGATGGGAAGCAGCTCTTCTTTTTGAGCCAGCATATCAATCTTGTTGATCAGCAATATAACCGGAACGCCGGCCTTTTTGAGCTGTTCGATGATGTGCTTGTCTCCGGCACCGATAAAGGTCGAGGGCTCCACTAAAAACAGGATCACGTCCACTTCCTTGAGCGTATGCTCTGCTACATGCACCATATAATCTCCAAGCTTATTTTTGGCCTTGTGGATACCGGGTGTGTCCAAAAAAACGATCTGTCCCCGGTCGTCTGTATAAACGGTCTGGATCTTATTGCGGGTCGTCTGCGGCTTTTTGGATGTGATCGCTATCTTCTGCCCGATCAGATTGTTCATCAATGTTGATTTGCCTACATTCGGTCTTCCGATCAGTGTGGCAAATCCACTCTTTGTTGTTTCTTCCATATTGTTCTCCATGTTTTTATCCTTCTACGAGATTGTAGAGTCCGTCAAATAAATCCTGATTGTCCTTCATCTTTTCTTCTGCACCGATCACACAGAATGCATGCTCATCCATGAATGCTGCAATATGATCGCCTAAAGCATTGATCTCCTTGACACCGGTGTTTAAAAGCTCATCCCGCTCTTTTTGTTCATCCTCAAGACTCCATTCTGAAAAATATGCAGTCATGGAACGCAGACCCTTTGCCTGCGGTGTAAGCGGTGTATCCTTGTCGCTGACAGCTCCGATCACATATTTGGTCATCGTATCTTCATCAGCCTTGTAATTGCGGATATAATCTGCCGCATTTTCATAGATGTCCACAGTTTCCTTTAAATTGGGATCCCGGTAAGATACAAAGCTGCATTCACCGGTCCTGCGGAAGGCACTCATACAGCCATATGCCCCGCCCTTGACGCGGACATTCAGCCACAAATAATCATAGCCCATCATAACACGCAAAACGGCAAGCGAACCCGTATAAGAAAGCCCCTTCTTTTTGTAATTGCCGCTTCTGCACACAAACTGTACCGAACCGGAGGTCTTGAAGCCTTCATTCTTTTTGGATAAAGAAATCTGCAGTGTATGTTTCTCTACCGGATCGGTATAAAGCTTCTTTGTAAATGCAGGAATTCTGTCAAGCACCTCGAAAAGTCCTTCCTTTGTTCCTGTATAATCGACCATGAAGTTTTCAGGGCGACAAATTTTATGCAGCATAAGCTGCAGCTTTTCTATAAAAGCATCGGACTCGGCATCAAAGTCGCGGATAAAACGGCATAAGTTCTGATAAAATGCAATCCCGCCTAAAGCTTCCTCAATATAAGCAAGCTTATCATAATAGGAATTGGCCCTAAGCTGCGCTGTCACATGCCCTGAACTCATAAACTGTGCCTCTTTTTTGGACTTGGTCTCTTCCAAAATCTCCAACAGACGCTTTTTGTCGGTAAAGATTGTCTCAAACAGCATTTCCTCAATCAGGTCAAAGGCCTCTTTGGTCTCACCATACAAGGTCTTTGCCTTGCATTCAAAATGCAGGCGGAATTTATCACTATCCTTGGAATTGCCATAAATATTGATGCAGGGGACGATGCCGCCTGTTTTCATAAATACTTCATTGAAATATGCACCATAATCGTGACGCTTTGTATCCATCATGCCGACAACAAGCTTTAATACGCCAAGCACAAACAGCTCATCTTCACTGATTCCGTCTATGTTGAAGATCAGTCTTGTATAGGAAACGCCGTTTGTGAAAATATCATGGAACAGCACATCGGTCGCTCCTGCTTTTACAAGCTCATTGACAAACGGCTCTGCTTCTTTTTTCAGATCGTTTCTGCCAAGCATCGGGATCTTTTTGAGATTTTCTTTGGAATCCTCTGATTCCTGATACTCTGCCAGCTCCTTGGTCTGACGTACCAGCTCTTCTACCTCTTTTTCACTTAAGGATGCCTTGTAATCCGCAAGCTTCTTTGCAAGCTCTTTTTCCTTGAAGGTATTGAGACCCTTGTGCGGAACGACGCAGACATATGCCTTGTGCGGATTGTCAAGCAGATAGTCCTTTACAAGCTTTTCATAATAATCTGTATCGATCTTTTCTTTGAGAATGCGGTAGGTATCTCCTGCCTCAATATGAAGGAACGGCTCGTTTTCATCATAGATCCAGCTGTCAAGCATCTGCAGTCCGTACATCAGTCCCTTGGGATAGGAACCAAAATCCGCCTCTCTGTAACGAAATTCAAATAGGTTTAAGGCTGCCTTTAAGGCATTTTTATCAATGCCCTGCTCTACTGCTTTTTTCAGCTCAGCTTCTATAATATCCAGAAATTCCTGCTTTTGGGAAAGTTCTGCATTTTTGGACACAATGGAAAAATACGGCTGGTAGACACCGTTATCAAAGCCGCCATAGCTCTCCGTTCCGATTCCCTTCTGTAACAGAGCTTTTTTGACCGGAGCTCCGGGTGCGGAGCAAAGTGCATAATCAAGTATCTGAAAGGCAATATAACGCTCCGCATCCAGCACATTGCCGATCACCGCATTGTAGGATAAATAGGTATTGTGCTCCGTGGATTCCTGCTCTGTAATGGAATACTCCCTGACGATATCAAGAGGCTTGTCAAAGGCTTTCTGCTCTGCGATTGCAGAATCAACCTTCTGATCATCAAAGGCTGACAGATACTCCTTATCAAGCCATCTTAACTTTTCTTCCATATCCATGTCCCCGTACAGATAAATATAGCTGTTGGATGGATGGTAATATTTTTGATGAAAAGCGATAAATTCCTCATAAGTCAGGTTGGGGATATCATCGGGATCTCCGCCCGATTCATTGGCGTATGTGTTGTCCGGAAACAAAGAATTGAGGATGGCGCGGTCCAAAACATCATCCGGAGAAGAAAACGCGCCCTTCATTTCATTGTATACAACACCATTGATCTTGACAGGATCAGCCGCATCTTCAATCTCATAATGCCAGCCCTCCTGCTTAAAGATTTTGCTTTCTTTGTAAATATTGGGATAAAAAACAGCATCCAGATAGACATCCATCAGATTCTGAAAATCCTTGTCATTGCAGCTTGCTACCGGATATAATGTCTTGTCGGGATAGGTCATGGCATTTAAAAAAGTATTTAACGATCCCTTTACAAGCTCCACAAACGGATCCTTTACCGGAAATTTGCGCGATCCGCATAAAACAGAATGCTCCATGATATGGGCAACTCCGGTGCTGTTATCAGGCGTTGTACGAAAGCCGATATAAAAAACCTTATTGTCATCATCATTTGATAAAAGCACGATCCTTGCACCGCTTTTTTTGTGTCTGAGTAACACTCCCTCCGAATTGAGATCCGGAAGCTCCTCATTTTTTAATACTTCATATTCCTTGAGCATATCCAAATTCATGTTGTCATGGTCTCCTTATACATGCAAAAGCATCATATTTCGTTTTTTCATGCTGATCTCCTGCACCATATACCGGTCGGGATGCGCATGCAGTTCTTCATTGTTCATAAAATCGCGCAATGAATAATCCTTTATATCATAGGTTTCCTTCATTTTTCCTTTTTTATCCGTTTTTCTGATAAGACAGATCACCTTGATGCTGATACGAAGCTGCTTATAAGCCATATAGCTGACCGAATCCTCTTTCAAAGCCAGTAAATGCTCCGCGATCGTCGTATCGGGAGATACCTCCTTAAAAAAAATACGGTATACGGCATCCTTGATTTTGCAGGGCACATCATCATAATCGGCAAGATCCTGATACGTCATCCGTGCACCAAGATATACGTTGGAAAAATCCTGTATCGCATATTTATAATCTTCATCCTGAAATTCCATTGCCATTGTCATCTTCTCCTATATCCAGTGTATCAATCTGTTTGCCGCTCCATTTATAGGCCTGTATGATCTCATCCTCTGTAAAATCGGTCTCGGCAGCAAGCTCGGCCGGAGTGACCTTCCGTCTCATATCCTGATACAGCTCTTCTGCAGCATCAGCCACCTGTACGACACGTTCCAGGATCTTTGCATCGGCTTCCTTTTTATCCGATTCGGATGAAATCAGCACTTCCATGGCATCCATGATTATTTTGGCAATATAACCGTCCGCATCCTCTGCCCTGTCAATACAGCCTGCCATGGACACGGCCGCAGTCAGCGCCACATTTCCCTCTCCGATCAGATCCTCAAGCAATACATTCTGACCGACATAGAGCTTGGCGATCTCCACAACCTTTGGCAGATATACCTCAACCAGCTTTTGCTGTGCTTTTGGATCATCCTCCATCGCCAGCATGATCAGATTATCTTTTTCTGCATCGGAAACAACCGGCAGTCCCTCCAGCTCTTCCATAAACATACCGAGAAAATCCCTGTCGTCATCGCTTAATGCCTCATCCGGATCAAACCCATCATCTATACGAATCAGATTTTTCTGCAGATATTCATGAATAAAGGGCATTTTGTCCTCGGCAATTTCCGTCTCGGAAAAGGCCTCATTGATCTGATCGGATGAAAGCCGGCTGCCCTGATTTTTCCCAAGCCTTACCAGCGCACTGAGTTCTTTTACAAAAATTTCTTCCTGTTTCATATTGCATTTCCCATCTTTTTATTTTTTTATAATATCATTTGCCTTGCTTCATTGTCCCGGTGTCTCTCAGACATCATTTTTAATGTGCGTATGAGTATAAATATGCTTGGAGCAATATTCATAATTCCCATCGCATTTGGAACAAAATCGAAAGGTCTCATCCGGATCCGTTTCCTCGGTACGTCCGCAGATCGCACATTTGTGCCTTGTGATGCTCTTTGGTCGAATTGTCTTTTTATGGAATTCTCTCTGTCTCTTCATCTGTGCCGGCGTCCGGAAGCTTTTTCTTGTAATAATAAAGAACACAAGAACATTGAGCAAAGAGAACAAAATAACGGTTCCTTTGACAATTCCGTAAAATACGTTGGATGAAAAAGCCGTAAAGATCGTATAAGCCATGATCAGTACATAGAAAATACCAAGCACCTTTGCCTTGATCGGAATGACAAACATAAATAACATCTGGGAATCCGGAAATGTGATGGCAAATGCCAAAAAGATAGACATACTGATATAGTATGTGCTGAACATGTAGGAATACCCGGATGACATTACACTCATATAGTCAATACCGGCAGCCAGTGCTCCCGATCCGCTCCCGATAAAAAATGTAATAATATACAAAATAACGGCTCCAAGAAGTGTAAAGATAATTCCCATAAACATAAAGACATTGTAACGAAATGTCCCCCACGTCCGCTCTAACAGTGTTCCTATGCTAAAATAACAGTACAGCATCACAAGGGTAAACAGATCAAAGCTTCCCGGCGGAATGAGAAGCCAGGTCACAATTCTCCATACCTGCCCATGTAAAACCGCATAAATATCCAGTGTCAGATATCCGATCAGATTGCTGATTGCCGGATTGTAATTGGCAGAAAGCTGTAAAAGATACCCTATGGCATAGCATACGATCAGATATAATGTCAGATTGGGTATCGCATACTTTCCGTATTTTTGTTCTAATTTTGTAAACCACAACATATAACTACCTCGATTAGTCTGAATTTTCACATACTGTTTTATTTTATCATGCCATTTTTTTTGTGTAAACATTGGACGAAAATTTTCCAATTTCTTTATAATTTATTAAGACTTTACACAATTGAACTTTTGATTTTCCTGTCGTATAATATCAACGTGCGTCGAAAGCACATTATATATAAATAAGTAACAATACTTTTTTAAGGAGTGAAATCATGAGTGAGCAAGCATACACCTTGGGAATTGATATCGGTTCCACAACTGTAAAAATTGCAATCTTAGATGAGCAATACAATATCCGGTTTTCCGACTACAAAAGACACTTTGCCAACATTCAGGAAACATTGTCCGATCTGTTACAGGAAGCAAACGCAAAGCTTGGTGACATCACGGTCCATCCGATGATCACCGGCTCCGGCGGACTGACTCTTGCCAACCACCTCGGTGTTCCTTTTACGCAGGAGGTTATCGCTGTATCAACCGCACTGACCAAAGAGGCACCACAGACAGATGTTGCCATTGAGCTTGGTGGAGAGGATGCCAAGATCATATATTTTGAAGGCGGCAATATCGAACAGCGAATGAACGGTATCTGCGCCGGCGGTACCGGTTCTTTCATCGACCAGATGGCGTCCTTACTTCAGACGGATGCGACCGGTCTTAACGAGTATGCCAAAAATTACCAGTCACTTTACACCATCGCAGCGCGCTGTGGTGTATTTGCCAAAACGGATATTCAGCCACTGATCAACGACGGTGCTACCAGAGAAGATCTGTCTGCTTCTATTTTTCAGGCTGTTGTCAACCAGACGATTTCCGGTCTTGCCTGTGGCAAACCAATCCGAGGACATGTAGCCTTTTTAGGCGGTCCTTTACACTTTTTATCTGAATTAAAGGCTGCCTTTATCCGCACCCTGAAGTTAGATGATGAGCACATTGTCTCTCCTGACAATTCCCATCTGTTCGCCGCGATCGGTTCAGCTCTCAATGCCAAGGAAGAGGTATCTTTTGCACTTTCTGATCTGATCGGCAAATTATCTTCCGGCATCAAAATGGAATTTGAAGTAGAACGACTGGATCCCTTATTTGAAGACGAGGATGACTACAATGCCTTTAGCGCACGTCACAGCCGAAGCCGTGTCGGCACCGGCAGCCTCAAAGACTATCAGGGAAACTGTTATCTTGGGATTGACGCCGGTTCTACCACCACAAAGCTTGCGCTGATCGGTGAAAACGGACAGCTTTTGGCTTCCTTTTACAGCAGCAACAACGGCAATCCGTTAGCAACCGCCATCTCTGCCATCTGCGATATTTATCAAAAGCTGCCGGCAGGTGCCAAAATCGCACATTCCTGCTCTACCGGATACGGTGAAGCCCTGATGAAGGCGGCTTTCTTACTTGACGAAGGCGAAGTAGAAACCGTAGCCCACTACTACGCCGCTGCTTTCTTTTCACCGGATGTGGACTGTATCCTCGATATCGGCGGACAGGACATGAAATGTATCAAGATCAAAAATCACACGGTTGACAGTGTACAGCTCAATGAGGCCTGCTCTTCCGGATGTGGTTCCTTTATTGAAACCTTTGCACATTCCCTTAATTTCAGTGTACAGGATTTTGCCAAAGAAGCTTTATTTGCGAAACACCCCATTGACCTTGGTACCCGCTGTACCGTATTTATGAATTCCAAGGTAAAACAGGCACAGAAGGAAGGCGCTTCCGTATCGGATATCTCTGCCGGACTTGCCTACTCTGTTATCAAAAATGCACTTTTCAAGGTTATCAAGGTATCCGATGCATCCGAGCTTGGTAAAAAGATCGTTGTACAGGGTGGAACCTTCTACAATGACGCAGTCCTGCGAAGCTTTGAAAAGATTGCCGACTGTGAAGCGGTCCGTCCCGACATTGCCGGTATCATGGGTGCTTTCGGAGCTGCCCTGATTGCCAAGGAACGTTATCATGAAAAACAGGATGCAGGCTGTCCCGCAGAAAAAGAAACAACCATGCTCTCCTATGAAAAAATAAAATCACTGGAATATACGACCAGCATGGCAAAATGCCGCGGCTGTACCAACAACTGCCGTCTGACCATCAACCGTTTCTCCGGCGGCCGTCAGTATATATCCGGCAACCGCTGCGAAAAAGGTATCGGCAAGGAAAAAAATGCCAACCATCTGCCCAACTTATTTGAATACAAAAACCAGAGATATTTTGACTACGAACCCCTGAGCATCGATATGGCCAAGCGTGGCGAGGTCGGCATTCCCCGTGTCCTCAACATGTACGAAAACTATCCGTTCTGGTTTACATTTTTTACAAAATTAAAATACCGTGTGGTACTCTCTCCGCAGTCCACACACAAGATTTATGAGCTTGGAATCGAATCCATTCCCAGCGAATCCGAGTGTTACCCTGCCAAGTTAGCGCACGGACATGTTACCTGGCTGATCCGTCAGGGTGTAAAATACATCTTCTATCCGGCTCTGTTTTATGAGCGTGACGAAGTAGAAGACGCTACCAACCATTACAACTGTCCGATTGTTACCTCTTATTCCGAAAACATCAAAAACAATGTAGAGGAAATCAACCGCGGCGATATCAAGTTCCAGAATCCGTTTATGAGCTTCCGCGACGAGGAGACTATTTTACAGGGACTTCGGGATTCCTTTTTGGACATTCCGGTACCCGAATTAAAAGAAGCCATTCACGCCGGATTTACCGAGCTTGCCAATGCCCGTGAAGACATGCGCAAAAAAGGCGAGGAAACCCTGCAGTATTTAAAAGATACCGGCAGACGCGGCATTGTACTGGCCGGCCGTCCTTATCATATTGATCCCGAAATCAACCATGGTATTCCGGAGCTGATCAATTCCTATGATATTGCGGTACTGACCGAGGACAGCATTTCACATCTGGGTAAACCGGAGCGTCCGCTTATCGTATCCGACCAGTGGATGTACCATTCCAGACTCTATGCTGCTGCTTCATTTGTACGCACACAGGACAATCTGGATCTGATCCAGCTCAACTCCTTTGGCTGTGGACTGGATGCCGTTACAACCGATCAGGTCAACGATATCCTTTCCGGCTCAGGCAAGATCTACACCTGTTTAAAGATTGATGAGGTCAACAACTTAGGAGCTGCCCGAATCCGTGTCAGATCCTTAATCGCGGCTCTCCGTGTCAAGGAACAGAAAAAAGAAAAGCGTGAGATTCACTCAACAGCCATGAACCGTGTTGTCTTTACGGAAGATATGCGCAAAGACTATACCATTCTGTGTCCTCAGATGTCTCCGATCCACTTTGATGTCATGCAGCCGGCCTTTGCCGCAGGCGGATATCATTTTGAGGTTATTCCTGAAAACAACAGACATGCTGTTGATACCGGATTGAAATATGTCAACAACGATGCCTGCTATCCGTCCTTAATCGTCGTAGGACAGATCATGAATGCCTTAAACTCCGGCCGTTATGACCTGAATAAGGTTGCTGTCATGATCACTCAGACCGGTGGTGGCTGTCGTGCGACCAACTATATCGGATTTATCCGGAGAGCTTTAGCCAAGGCCGGCATGGAGCAGATTCCGGTTATCTCCCTCAACCTCAATGGTATCGAAACCAACCCCGGATTTAAGCTCGACCTCAATTTAGGTCTCCGTGTCGCATATGCCGGTGTATTTGGCGATTTATTCATGCGCTGTCTCTACCGTATGCGTCCTTATGAAAAAGTAAAGGGTGAGGCCAATGCCGTTCATGAAAAATGGCTCAAACGCTGTCAGGCCTTTGTCAGCAGCAAACATCCTTCCTTCTTTACCTACCGTAAGATGTGCCGCGAGATCGTCGAAGATTTTGACCGCATTCCGATTACGGATGAGAAAAAGCCGCGTGTCGGAATCGTCGGAGAAATTTTGGTTAAATTCCTGCCGGAGGCCAACAACCATTTAGCAGACCTTCTGGAGGCAGAAGGTGCCGAAGCCGTATGTCCGGATCTGATCGACTTTTTGATGTACTGCTTCTACAACCAGATATACAAGGCAAAACACTTAGGCACCTCCAAAAAATCAGCCCACAATGCCAGACTTGGTATTTATGTTGTTGACCGCTTCCGCGGTGCCGGTATCAAGGCCTTAAAAAAGAGCAAACACTTTGATCCGCCGGCCAATATCTTTACCTTGGTTGATTATGCCAAGGATATTGTTTCCATCGGCAACCAGACCGGTGAAGGCTGGTTCTTAACCGGTGAGATGCTGGAGCTGATTCATTCCGGCACTCCCAATATTGTATGTACACAGCCCTTTGGCTGCCTGCCCAACCACATTGTAGGTAAAGGCGTTATCAAAGAGCTCCGCAGACAGTATCCGTCAAGCAATATCGTGGCCATTGATTATGATCCGGGTGCCAGTGAGGTTAATCAGTTGAACCGTATCAAGCTGATGCTCTCTACGGCGTTTAAAAACCTCGATCAGGAAAATCAATAATTTTCCGTTTTAGTATTTTAAATACATAACAAAAAACAAAAAAATGTATCTTCCGGTTTGGAAGATACATTTTTTTATTTCATTATTTAGATTATTTATCATGCATTGTCCTGACTGCCAAAGTATTTCTGGGTAAAATTCCAGGAATCCCTGCACATGCGCTCCAAATCATATTGAGCTTCCCAGCCAAGCTCATTTTTGGCTTTATCCGGGTTGGCATAGCAGGTAGCAATGTCACCGGCACGTCTTGGCTTGATCTCATAAGGGATCGTAACGCCATTTGCCTTTTCAAATGCTTTTACAATATCCAGTACAGAATATCCTTTTCCGGTTCCCAAATTGTAAATATTGACACCTGTGGAATTTACGACCTTGTTGAGGGCATTGACATGTCCCTTTGCCAGATCCACAACATGGATATAATCTCTTACGCCTGTGCCATCCGGTGTATCATAGTCATTGCCAAACACACCGAGCTTTTCCAGTCTGCCAATGGCAACCTGTGTGATATAAGGCATCAGGTTGTTTGGGATGCCGTTCGGAACCTCTCCGATCAGGCCGCTTTCATGTGCACCGATGGGATTGAAATAACGAAGCAGTACAACGCTCCACTCCGGATCCGGTACACACAGATCACTTAAGATGCGCTCCAAAAACAGCTTGGTCGTGCCGTACGGATTGGTCGTACTAAGCGGGAAATCCTCTGTGATCGGCACAGTCTTTGGTGAACCGTAAACGGTTGCCGAAGAACTGAAGATAATCCTCTTGCATCCATATTCTGCCATAAGTTCGCATAAATTCATCGTACCGGTCAGATTGTTCTGATAATATTCCAAAGGCTTCTGGACAGATTCGCCGACTGCCTTTAATCCTGCAAAATGAATAACCGCATCAAATTTGTGCTCTTCAAAGATTGGTCTTAACTCTTCCTTGTGAAGCATGTCCGCCTCATAAAAAACAACCTTTTTGCCGGATATTTTTTCGATCTTATCGACAACATCCCTCTTGGAATTGTATAAATTGTCGAAGATAACAACCTCATATCCTTTTTCTAAAAGCTCCACACAAGTATGGGAACCAATAAAACCGGTTCCTCCGGTAACCAAAACTTTCATCTTTTTCCTCCTAAAAGTACTTATTGCTGCACGATAACATCCTCTAAACGGTAGCACTTTTTATCGCGCTCTTTTGCTTTTTTAATCTGAAAATCACAGACTGCCCGGTCTTGGGAATTTTCGAAAGTACAGTTTTTTGCAAATTCCACGACTTCATCATACATGCCGCTTCTCCTTAAAATATCCAGGATACGAAGCATAAAATCCGGCAGTTCACGCCTGGACAACATCAAACCGTCTACTTCATTGTAGCACTTTAATGCCCGTTTTCTGCATACGATTGCAAGTGCATCCATCTTTTCATCATCACATGCCCATGCGGCACATAAAAAATTATCTCCTGCCCTGCGGTAATCGTCGCAGTGCTTATAGATCAGTGCTATTTTGACAAAGCGCTTGGCCAGTTCGGGAAGTCCGGCTATATTGCCGCAATTCACATATTCTTTGGAGTCAATGAATTTTTCTTCGTATTCCGGCATCTTTTCTGATGTAGAAAAAACATTACGGCAATAATCACATTTTTTGATCCATAACGGCATCGCACTACGGCGCACCTCTGCAGGTCTGAAATCCAGATCCGGACCACCCTGCTGGGATCCCATGGCAAGATATGTGACCTCATTGACCCTGCCACAGATATTGCACTTCATGCTCTTTACATCAAACTTAGACATTCTTTCGTCCTCCAAACCTATCTATCTGTGATAATCACTAAACTGTATTATATGATATCAGGGTCAAAAGGTCAAAAAGTCGTTCGCGCTTGTGCGATAAGACTTTTGAGCTTGGACCCGCCAAACATGAGAAAGTAGCGATTTACACAGCAACTGACATTATTATATCATTTATTGACATATTTATCTATATAGGCGGTTTCGGATTTTGTGATAAATTGTATATTTTCACATACCATACTGTTTTTTATGAATGTTTCCTGTCTCACGCATATATTTCAGGCCTGCACACCACCGTATTCATATCCGAGCTCTTCGATCACTTCTTTGAGCTTGTTTTCATCCGGTCTGGACGTACAGGTCATGGTTACTGTATTTTTTTCGTGATCTGCCACAACACCCTCGATTCCATCCATTTTTTCAAGTGCTTTTTTTACGGTTGCTTCACAATGTCCGCACATCATACCTCTTACTTCGATTACTTCTGTCATAGTCTTGTTCTCCTTTTCTGTTTCCTTTTCTTTTTTCTGTTCTTTTTCTTTTTTTGGTTCTTTTTTATTGTTTCTGACCTTATCATGTCTGCTGTCATACAAGGCGCAAAAATTAAGACGCAATGCATTGGTCACGACGCAGAAGCTTGATAAGCTCATCGCCGCAGCTGCAAACATCGGATTTAATTCCCAATGGAATAAGGGTGTAAACACACCGGCTGCCAGAGGAATACCGATCGTATTGTATATAAATGCCCAAAACAGATTTTCATGAATGTTACGGAGTGTAGAACGGCTCAACCGGATTGCGGCGGGTACATCTACCAGCGTATCCTTCATCAGTACAATATCCGCTGCATCGATCGCCACATCCGTTCCGGCTCCGATCGCAATACCGACATCCGCACTTGTAAGAGCAGGTGCGTCATTGATACCGTCACCAACCATGGCTACCTTGCCGATCTTCTGATATTTCTTTACAACCGCTTCCTTTCCGTCAGGCAGTACATCTGCGATCACTTCATCCACGCCGGCAGCTCTTCCGATTGCCTTTGCGGTATTTTCATGATCTCCGGTTAACATCACAACCTTGATGCCCATGCCTTTTAGTTCGGAAACAGCTTTTGCACCATCCGCTTTGATAACATCAGCTACTGCTATCATACCAAGAAGCTTTGCTTTCTTCCAGAAAAACATGACGGTCTTTCCATCCTTGGCATAGTCTTCGTACTGTGCCTTGACCTCTGCGGAAAGTGATAAAAACTGCCTGGCGTAATTTTCATTTCCCCCATAGCATGCCACACCATCAACCGTACCGGATACTCCGTTTCCGGGCTTATTTTCAAAATCAGTTACCTGATATTCCTGTACTCCGTTCTGCTTTGCATATTCCTTGATCGCACCTGCCAAAGGATGCTCACTGTACTGCTCCAATGAGTAAGCCACTGCTAACAGCTCTTCCTGTGCCGTATCCTCTATCGCCTGTATATCAGTTACCTTCGGCTTACCAATCGTAATCGTACCGGTCTTGTCCATGATCACAATATCCGTTTTACCGGCACTTTCCAATGAAGCCGCTGTTTTAAACAGGATACCGTTTTTAGCGGCGACACCGTTGCCGACCATGATCGCAACCGGTGTGGCAAGTCCCAATGCACACGGACAGCTGATAACAAGGACTGCAATTCCTCTGGCCAGCGCATGTCCGATCGGATGTCCCGCCAAGAGCCAGCAGATCACGGTGATGGCTGCGATCCCCAATACTGCCGGTACAAATACACCGGATACCTTATCTGCTATTTTTGCAATCGGAGCCTTGGTTGCCGCTGCATCGGAAACCATCTGGATGATCTGCGAAAATGTAGTATCCTCTCCAACCCTTGTAGCCTCACACTTTAAAAAGCCGGACTGATTGATGGTTGCAGCCGACACCCTGTCACCGGGTGCCTTATCAACCGGAATACTTTCCCCGGTCAGGGATGATTCATTTACGGCACTCTTTCCTTCTTTGACAACACCATCTGCCGGAATCGCTTCTCCGGGCTTTACCAAAAAACAGTCGCCGATAGCCAGCTCATCTGCCGCTACTTCGATCTCTTCTCCATCTCTTAACAAAACAGCGGTCTTTGGTGTGATCTTCATAAGACTTTTTAGAGCATCCGTAGTCTTTCCTTTGGAATAAGATTCCAGCATTTTTCCGACCGTGATCAGTGTCAGTATCGTAGCAGCCGATTCAAAATAAAATGCATCCATATGCTGCATATTCATGGCTTCACCGTGTCCCTGTGATCCGGTCATGCCAAATAAAACAACGGTACTGTACACAAAGGCTGCACCGGCTCCCAATGCTACCAGCGTATCCATGGACGGCGCCTTATGAAGCAGGGATTTAAAACCACTGACAAAAAAGCGCTGGTTGATGACCATGATAATCACGGTCAATAACAACTGCAATAATCCCATACCGACGGGATTGTTATCCACAAAAGCCGGTAACGGCCATCCAAACAGCATATTTCCCATAGAAAAATACATGAGGATCAGCCAGAATATCAGGGACGCGATCAGACGTTTTTTCATCCTGGGTGTTTCTGTATCTTTCAGTGCATCCTCCATACCGGCTCCTGCGTCCGAATGTCCGGACGAAGCTCCGCGTCTTTCCTTTTTCTCAGCGTGATAACCGGCATTTGTAACAGCCTGAATAATTGCCTCCGGGCCGGCCGTTCCTGTCACTCCCATGGAATTGGTTAAAAGGCTCACAGAGCAGCTTTCAACACCCTCTACAGCCTTGACCGCCTTTTCCACGCGGTTTGAACAGGCCGCGCAGCTCATTCCCGTAACCGTATATTGGTCCATTTTTATTCACTCCATTTCTTATTCATCTATCTATATGGTACCCTTACCGGGTATCTATTTCATAACCCTCTGCAGGGTTTCAACCAGTTCATCAACAGTATCCATTCTCCCCTCCAGAATATCCTGCGTCACGCAGGTCTTGATATGATTTTCCAAAAGGACTTTATTGAAGCTGTTTAAGGCAGCCCTGACTGCCGAGACCTGAATCAAAATATCCGTACAATACGAATCTTTTTCTACCATTCCTTTAATTCCCCTGATCTGACCCTCGATGCGGTTAAGCCGGCTGATCAGATCTTTATATTCATTTTCGCCTCTTTCCTTTTTTTTATGTGAACAGCATGATGTTTTCTCTTCTGACATGCACTTCTCCCTTTCTGTTTGATTTTACATTTCGATATTATACCCCACTGGGGTATAATATCAAGTGTTAATTTGTAATTAGAGAAAAATTATCATATATTTGAATCATTTCTGTTTGTTATAAAGAATAAACCGATGATTTTCTCCATTTATTTCGGAAATCATCGGTTTGATATGGCATATGTGACAAAAAATGTGTATAATGGATTTATATAATATCAAGGAAAAAGAAGGTATGAAAGATTAGGGGACTTTCATAGCTCTTTTTGTTGCCAAAAGCAACAGAATGGAGAAAAAATGGAAAAAATCAAATTATCTGACCTCATCGGGGCCGGAACAGTTTCTGTCACACAGGAGGTTGCCATTTACATTGAAAGCTTTTCCCGTGTCGCTGCATTTGAAGGTCGCTCAATGGATATCCCTGACGGATACAAAAATTTTGTTGTAAATGGTGTCGCTGCGGAAAACAACATATTAAAAATACGTGTCACACTTTTTTAATATCAGACAATCGAAGCAAAATAAAAAGAGGCCGGATGTGCCTCTTTTTATTTTATCAATTCTAAAAGTTAAGTACCCAGTTACTGCTCCGGTGTCTGCTCAGCTTCCTGCTGTTGCTGTTGTTCTGCCTGTGCGGCCTGCTGGGCCTGCATGGCCTCCTGCTGTTGCTGTGCAGCCTGCTGTTGCTGCTGCATGGCAATTATGGCTGCCGGATCTACAACTCCGGTCGTATTGACATGGATCTCTGCGGCAGTACCGCGATATGTCGTTGTATGCAGATATTCTTCGCTGATAATCTCTCCATCTTTTTCCAAAATGATATAGGTAGCCCACTTGCTTCCGTTTTTGGGACCGGATACAACCTGTGTCTGTCCCGGTAAAAGCGTAGGATCTTCGACTACCTTGTCTTCCGGCGGTGCAACATCAGCGATCTTTTCCGATCGCATATAACGCTTAACTCCCTCTTCCAATGTGGGTACACCAAAGACAGTTGCCACAATTGTACGATCCTTAAAGGTTGTCTTGATGCCGAGAGTAGCACCTGTATTGTTGGTAAATACAAAGTCCGGATTGCTGTAGCTGACTGCAGCATCCTCTCCGGGTGTCACATAAGAAGGCTCATACGTATGCCCTGTTCTCTCGTCAATCTGTAAATTGGCAAAAATTGTTGCATTGTAAATCGTACTGGAAACCTGGCAAATACCACCACCGAGCTCAAGCACATGCTCACCGTTTGCATATGCTCCGGCCTCCTTGTAACCCTTATCAGCTGTTCTTCTACCCAGAATCGTATTGTACGAAAACCGCTCCTGCGGCTGTAAAATGGTTCCGCAGATCGTATCACAGGCAATCTGGATATTGGTATTGCGGTTGGAATTGTTGGTTGCGGTTGTCGAATAGGTTCCTAAAATCTGATAATCATCTTTTTCAAAGCGTGGAGCAGAATTTTCCCCTGCTGCTTCAATTGTTGTCACATAATTGCCGGCATCCAGTGCGGAAGCAATATCCGAAGATAAACGATCCACATCTACCACATATCCCGGCTCACTGTCAGACAGAATAAACTCTCCGGTCTCTGAATTATATCCGGTAATAGCCGCATCCACAGCGGGCTGACTCCACATATCGGAAACCTTCCCGGCAATTTCTGCTGCTGCTTCTTCTGTATCAGTGATGGCTACAGTGTATTCGGCATCGGCACCGGGTGAATAAGCATCGTGTAACACCGCATCGATTTCTTTTTCAAACAAATTGTCAACTTCATATGTATTGCCCTGATATGAAATCACAAATTTCCATTCGTGCTGGCTTAATAATGCTTTTTTTGCCTCATCCCTGCTAAGACCGGTAATATCAATTCCGTTAACCATGACATGGGCAGCATCTTCATTGTCTGCATCCTTAGCCGTCATAACAGTCGGATCTTTATGCTTCCTGAAATATATAATCCCTCCGATCACTGCAACAACAATCAGAACAATCTCCGCGATCAGCATCAGTCTTTTTACCCTCTGCTGCTTCTGCCGGCGACGTCTGGCACTGTTTCTTCCATTCCTTGCCGATGTATTGCGGCTTCCGGTTGTCTGACGGCGGGCATTTGTATTTCCGGAGTCCATATGATTCTTGTTATCATTTCGCTTTCTTGTATTATTTCCACTACCGGAACTGCCTGAGGTTTTTCTTGAATTATTCACTGAATTGGCCATTTATATATACATTCCTTAATCTTATTATTACCCTCAATTTCATTTTACCTATTCCCAGATACCCATTTCATTATATCAGTTTTCTTTTATCTTTCAACCCGGTGCTTTACATTTTCAATAATTTACTTCACCACTTTGCGCGGTCTATGCTATACTCAGATTTGTAGTCTGAAATTTGCATCTACAATTTCTATCACACACAATGAAAGCAGGGAAAAAATGGAACTTTATATCGTACGACACGGAAAAACAATGTGGAATGAACAGGGACGTCTTCAGGGTCATGTTGACATCCCCTTAAATGAAGAGGGCCGCGAGGCTGCCATCCGTCTTCAAAGCAGGCTCTCCGATATCTGTTTCGATGCCATTTATTCTTCTCCCTTAAAAAGGGCCCATGAAACGGCAGAGCTGATCTGTGGCAGCCGCAAAATTCCGATCATAACCGATGACCGTCTGCTTGAAATCAGCTTTGGTGATATGGAAGGGATTCATTGCGATGACTGGTTTGATGAAAAAAGTCCTTATCGTTTTTTCTTTACCGATCCTTCCCTGTATCAGACACCTCCAAACGGCGAATCCTTTGAGCAGGTATGCCAACGTTCCAGAGACTTTTTAGAGCAGGTCATTGAGCCCTTGGAAGGCAAAAAACAGCGTGTCATGATCGTAGCTCACGGTGCTCTCAACAAAGGTCTTATGTGTCATATCCAGCATCATGATATCAGTCACTATTGGGGAAACGGTCTTCAGAAAAACTGCGAATGCAGTATTTTCAGACTCAACCATAAAAAATGGGAAACCATAAAGGAATAATTCCGTGGTTTCCCATTTTATCCGATGATGGTATTCTGCCATCCTCTCTGCTGTAAATCCATATGCAAATACTCTGACCCTGGAGCAGTCCGGTTATCCTTTAGATCTCATAATCCATACAACTCCGGATTGCCGTATAAGGTCTTACCTTTTCATCAGCTACCTTTACATGCTCCGGATGTACCGAATATCCTTTCAGTGCCTCCTCACTTTCAAAAGAAGAATCCAGCATCACATCAACATTAGAGCTTGCAAGCTTCTCAATTCTTACCTGAATGTCTGTCATTCCGGGAATTTTTCCCTTTAATCCTTCCAGACCTTCCTGAATGCCTTTTTTGACTTTTTCTTTTTCACTCTCTGATAATTCCTCTTTCAATGTCCATAATATAATATGCTTTACCATTGTATCATTACCTCTTTCCCGGATAAATCCGTAGTATTGCAGCAACTGCTCTTATTCCGGTTTTATCACATAGTTTCCACCTAGTCAACCCTGCCTGAATATACCGGATCTTTGAGGCGTTTTTCAAATTCATTGTGCGGCAGCGGTTTGTCATATAAATATCCCTGTACCACAGGTGCCTGCAGCTTTTTCAAAAACAGTGCCTGCTGCTTGGTCTCAATGCCCTCACTGATCACATCCCGATCCAGATCGTGCACCATCTTGATCACATTTTCAACCATTTTTTCATTGATGTGATCTCCTTTTTCCAGATCCCGGAAGAAAGATTTGTCCATCTTGACCACATCAAAATCCAGATCCTTTAATAAGGATAAAGACGAATAGCCCGTACCAAAGTCATCAATGGAGACTGAAATATGCTCCTGGTTCATCCGGTCTACAAAGTCTCCCAGCGCTTTAAAATTGTAATATCCGGAGGATTCGGTAAGCTCTACCTCAATATAATCCGTATTGACCTGATATTTGCTGATAATATCCATCAGATCCTCCGCAAAATAAGGATTTTTCAGATGCAGCTTGGAGAAATTGGAGGAAATCCTTACAACCTGATACCCTTCTGAAATCCATGTACTGATATCCTTGCAAACCTGTTCAAACACATAAAAATCAAGCTCAGTAACCAGATTGTTTTTTTCAAGGATCGGAATAAAGGAATCCGGAGGTACGATCTTGCCGTTTTTAAACCACCGTACCAGAGCCTCTGCTCCGCACAGTCTGTTGTCATCCAGATTGACCTTAGGCTGGTAATATACAACAAATTCATGCCTTGTCAGACCTGACCTGAACGAGTTAATGACCTCCCTTTCCGAAACCATCTGCTCGATCATGCTTTCCTCAAACCATTGGATATTGACCACAGCCTGCTTAGCCGATTCTTCAAGTGCCAGAGAACAATAATTGTGAATATCCTGAATCTGGTCAGTTTCCCTGATCTGGAAAACACCACAGTTAAACTCTATTTCCATGGACATAACACCGTCTTTTCCGCGGACCATAACATCTACCTTGCGTATGGCATCCAAAAACAGCTGTGTCCGCTCTTTTTTGATCAGCGCAAAGAAACGTCCGTTGCCGATAGAATACAGACGGTCTCCGCGTTTCATACGCTTTTTCTGTCCCTGTGCATACTCTTTGGTAAGATTATCTCCGTTGATGGCGCCGAGCTTCTGCCTGATAAATTTCTGATCATAGATCTCATACATAACAGCACTGTATTCGGAAAGCCTGTTTTTCTTGAAAAGATAATTGCCATCCCTGATCATCTTGTCATAATTGGGCAGCTCTGTCAAAGCATCTCTGGAAACCAGCTGCATGGACAACCAGATGGATGATATGACGATCACGAGTGCAAATACGGAAATCAGGGACAGGATCAATGTCCTCAGATCATCCATCACTCCATTTATACTGTCCGTATTGAGATCACATCCGACAATGCCGACTACCGCACCGTCTGAATTGAAGATGGGCGCATATGCACAGATGCACTCACCCCAGCGATTTGTCTTTTTGTTGAGATCATAGGTAACCTGACCGTGAAATGCAGGATTGTCAATGCTCAAAAGACGATCCTTCTCCAGGAATCCTGCCGGAAAATCGGTATCGGTATCAACTACAAAGACTGCCTTTCCATCCTGTACCCTGAGTGTATAAATATACCGGACCAGGCGGTCTGAGCCATAATTTTTGAGCTGGTCAAAGACTTTCTGATAAGCGGTATCTTCCTTTTCTTCAATCTGTTCAAAGGTATCCCCGTCAATTGCTTCGGCAGCATTTTCGGCAATGCTCATCGCATCTTCTATATTTTGATTGAGAATGATATCACTGATCTGATTGTAGAAGGTGTATCCTAAAAAGATGAAACCGATAAAAACTCCGATAATAATCAACAATATGAATTTTTCTTCTAATTTGACCATTCCACGTTTCATGAAACAACATCCTCTGTCCTGTTTTTTGAACAATTTGACTATATAACCATCTTTCTAGGAACCATATATGGAATATTTTAACAAAAAGCAGAGAGAAAATCTATATTTTTATTATCAATAAATATTAAATGTATTTTAAAGCAAAATAAATGAAACCTCAGGATGCGATCAATGTCCGTTTCTTCCGCCCAATTCCCTGTCGGCAGCCATAAAAAACAATGCAATCGTGTCCGGTCCGACATGCGAGCCTGTGCAATAATCATAGGAAGTATTGATAAACTCACGTACCTTTATTCTTTTTTGGATTTCTTCCATAACATATAAGGACTCCTCATATGCATCCGCATGTGCAATTCCGATAATCTGGTCTTCCGGATTTTCAATATTGTCACATACCAGTTCTACAAGAGTATCCAGAGATTTTTTTCTGCCACGGCATTTTTTAAATTCCACAATATAGCCGTCCCTGTTACCTCTTAATATCGGTTTGATATTTAAAATATTACCGACGGAAGCTGTTGTTTTGTTGATGCGTCCGGTATTGGAAAGATATTTTAAGTCACCTACGGTAAAGATGCCATTCATCCGGGGCACCTGTCTGTCCAATATGTCACCGATCATTTCGAACTCCATTCCGCTGTTTCTCATTTCTGTCGCATAAATAGCCAGAATTCCCTGTGCCAGAGAGGCATTTAAGGAATCGATCAGACGGAGCTTCCGTTCCGGAAATTGTTCCTTTAATTCTTCTGCTGCCAGACATGCCGCATTGTATGTACCACTGATATTTTTACTCAGCGAAAAATACATGATATCCTCTCCCGCTTCCAAAACAGATGTAAAATGTGCAATAAAATCTGCTGTATTGATAAGGGATGTCTTGACCTTGGCTCCTCTTCGGACAGCCTCATAATACTGTTTCCCCTTTTCTCTTTCCTCTTCCTGATTGAGATTGATATCAAAATTAACAATATCTTCTCCATTGATGTGATTAACAAATGAAATCACATGAATTCCGTATTTTTTCACTATCTCTGCCGGAATATTGGCAGCTGAATCAACAAACACCTGAAACATAAAGGCCTCCAAAAGCAACAACACATGGTTTGAATATGTTGTTATATATTTTTTATTCCATTTTACATAGTTTTGAATACTATGTCCAGTGTCATATCATGAGTTTATATAATTTTTATGCTTACAGTTGTCAGGATTCTTTAAACACCTTCATCATCTCATTCGTCAGGCTGAAATCATCCGGCTGCAGAACAATATCCTTTTTATGGACAAATTCTGCATATTTTAGTTCATCCTCTTCCATCCGGATCTCAACGCTTCCCTCAGCATCACAATAGAAACCCATCAGAATGTCATTGGCAATTCCCCACGGCTGGGACTTGTAATACTCTATATTCTTGACACGGATACCGGTTTCTTCCATGACTTCCCGCATAACGGTCTCTTCCAACGTCTCCCCGATTTCCGTAAATCCCGCCACAAGTGCATTGTGCTGATATCCATTGCGGTATCTGGTGATCAGAAGGCGGTCTTTATCTCTTACACCGACTATAACAGCAGGCATGATTCTCGGATAAGATACATATCCGCAGCATTTGCACATCATGGCGCGTTCTTTTTTGGAATGTACCATCTTTTCTCCACATCTGCCGCAAAATACATTATCCCGGTACCAGTCATACAGATGTTTGGCGGTTAACAGGGCAAAAATCCGGTATCTTGGTGCACTGCCGCTTTTACGGATCTTACGTATATCCATATAATCATATCCGGAAAGCAACGGTTCTTCTGCTTTGTCCTGCTGATCGTATATAAAATAATGCTCGTCATCCACCGATAACAGATATCTGAGATTTAATTTCTGTGTAAAATCTCCCACACGCGGAAATTCCAACACCAGATGATCCATTTGTTTTTTGTTGACTAACATATTCTGATCTTTTATACAGATCACATAATCATCTTTTCCGGGCTGTATATCCGGTCTGTATTGATTGTATAGTTTATGAGGAAAAATATCCTGTATCATAAAATGATCCCATCCTTTTATATTTTATCTTCTGTTATCCTCCCGTAACAGGCCTTTCTTCATTATACGATATTTACCGCAAAAAAAAAGAGGATTGTTACGCCATGTTTTGACAATCCTCTTTATCTGCCATCATTTTCCCGATCGATATATGAAATTATTGAAAGCAGTCATTAAAACATTATCCGAGAATGCGATTGCTGCCAAGCTCAAATCCTGCGGCATCCGCAACTTTAGGAGTCGAAAGGGTACTGTTTACATCCAGATAACAATGTGTATCCATGTTGTTGTTTTCCCGCAGATATACCAGATGACATTTTACTCCGATAGGGGTATATTCTTCAATAAGCTTCATAAGCTCTGCCTGCCCGGGCAATTGATCCGGATCATCAAAAACGCAGTCTAACATCAGCGTAAAGACAGAATAATCTTTTCCGTACAGCTTTTTATACTGCTCCAGATACTCGGAATTTTTCATCCACTCATTCCACTTGAAATTTTCAATGACCTTTGCCTGTTTGCCATATACCAGATAGATAATTTTTTGTAAAACGGCAATGGTTCCTTTACCACTCTGAATCTCCTGCAGATGACCGATCAAATAACGAAGCTGTCCGGGGGTAAACTTCCGGCCTTTTTCATCCAGTCCGGTCCACCTTGCATACATGGGAAGCTTTTTTTCATCACAGCTTTCATAATCAAGCTGTTCCACGACATCTTCCACCTGCTTTTCCACATCCTCGTAAAGGCTCTGCCATACGGACATATAACGTTCAAAGAAAGAATTCTGCGAATCCCGATAAATTTCCGGAAGATAATCGACAAAACTGCTGCCCGGAAATTCGACAGAAAATCCGTCTATTAAAAAATGACTTTCTGTGGATGCGCCCATGATACGGATCGCGATCCATATATACCTTCCTTTGAGACTGTGCAATAAAATGTCATCCGCATTTACACTTCTGTAGTATGAGAATTTCTGCATATAAGAAAGCTTCTCTTCCACCGAGCTTCCTAAATCCTGCATTACCGGTCTTTCATCCGTATTGCATGCCATCACAAAAATCTCATATTTGCATTGTTCAAATTTTCCATAAAGCCTCAGCCTGTGATAAGTACAGTCAATGTCATCCGTATCAAATACACCGGCAATATAAGAGAAGCTTCCTCCGCCATGCCCGCTAAGCTGATATGTAGGCGTAAATGACATCTTTTGCATCTGCCCGTTCTTTAGAGCCAGATGAAAATAATTTACTTTTTTTGTCTGCTGCATAAATTAACCTCTTTACCTGAATTTGCCGGTGACACCACACCGGTCTGTGACACGTCTAAAGTATATAATCAATATCCACACTGCGGATATAGCTGAGAGCATCCTTATGCAAAAGAATGTCCCCGCGTTCATTTTTTTCTGCCCCCTGCCCGATACGCTCTAAGGACAGATTTTCGATATATTTTACACAATCAAGCGCATCCAGCTTTGTAAAAACCCTTCCCAAAATAATAGCATGACCAAAAGCATCCTTTTGTTTTTCATAGGAAAGCTCTTTGCAAAGCACTTCATAAACAGCTTCTTTATCTGCCTCAGAAATTCCCTTCACATGGATTTTTGCATGTACCTCAATTCCCACATATGATGGTGATACAATCTGAATCCTTGTATTGATCAGCCGCATCGGTTCGATATAATCCTCGATTACCTTTCGGTAAACATCGGATAAAACCGGTGTTTTTTCATAGCTGCAGGGTTTGACCACAACCACGGTATCTCCCCTGACAGTGCTGTTGTGAAACTGTGCATATTCACGATCCGGAATAACGGCAACCCGGTCGATCATCAGTCCCGGTGTATGCAAAATGACATCCCGATAATCATTCTCACAGACAAGCCTGTTTTGTTTTAAAAGCACCCTTTGTAAACGTCTGAGCATCTGTTCTATGGTCTCATCCGCTCTTCCGTCCTGTGCCGGCAGTGGATTGTATACCTTGATTGTCTGATCGGAGGTATCAGAGCATCTGTCTATTCCGCCTGCCATGACATTGCCCTCTTCAAATCTGGAAACAGACAATTCACAAATACCGACAACCTGCCCTTTCTTAGGTAGCATTCCGTGAATGGAATCACCGAAGGTAAGCAGCTTACTTTCCCTGTCATAGGAAAATACCGCATCATCATAGTCTGCTGCTTTTAAATTGTCCACATGCTTATAAGGCGTATAATACAAATTTTTATCAAATCGTCTTTCCCACATGGCAACGGAAATCCGGCTGACACCGGGATAATCAAACTCAATCTGCTGATTGTTGCATCCATCGGCCGTTCCAAGTGTAAAATACGGCATTCCTTCCATGGACAAAACCGTAACCTGGATCCGGGTTCCCTTTACGATCCGGTTCCACGGCTTGGACAGTCTTAAGATCTTACTTCCATCCTTCTCTCCATCCAGTATCTCACATCCCGGATTGTCAACACTGGAATAATTATAAATAACCCGGAAGCTTCCATCCATCTGCTGCAATCCGACCATAAGAAAAGCATCTATGGGAATATATCCCGGAATTGCAATTTCCGGTTCTCCTTTATACACAATTGTTTCACAACGGCAGAGCTGTTTTTCCTGCTTTGCGCGAACCGGATTTAAAAATATTTTTCCGATTTCAGGAGGCATATCATAAAAGTTATCTTTTATGACGCACCGGATATAATAAGCAGGAAGGTTATTGACCTCATGCCGGTATACCTCCATCCGGTCGTCCGGAATTTCAAATATGATCCTGCCACTCTTTAACATACCGCAGGTTTCATCACTTATAACCTGCATTTTCCGGAAACCATCTGCCGTATAATATTCCCAGCTGAGCGCTCCAAAGGAAAAGTCCTTCACAAATGCATTACGTCTTTCATTTTCCTTTATGGTAAAAAATATCGAAAATCTGTTTTCAAGCTTTTTTTCAAAACCGAACCATCCTGCAGCATATTCCGAAAAATCGTTTGAAAACAGTCCCGCATAATCTCCGTCTTCTCCTGCAAACATGGTCAGATCCATCACATTTCCATCGGATTCATTCAGATAGGAAACAAAATGGTTGGGAACAAAAGCAACATCTTCCTCCAGATAAAACGGAATATCGCCTGCAAAAAACTCACAGCCCCTTCCAAGCTCAATCCGGTCACTCTGACTGTCAATACACAAAACCGTGCTTGATGCATGACGCTTATTGGGTGTCACACCCAATAGTTTCAAATATTTTTCAATATGGATATCGCCGGTTGCATTCATATAATAATTGAGCATATCAACAAGCCAGGCGTAGGTCTGTAATACCGTAATTCCGGGATCGCTGAAATTAAAATCCGTCCATTGATCTGTCATGGTCGGAATCCGGTTGACCGCCCTTTCAAAAATCTGCTCATATGTAATATCATCTATATCCGGTACTCTTTGCATGTATTCACCCCTGTTTACTAAAAGCAAACTGCTTTTTTATTAGATTAAATCAATATGCACAACATGTTTTCCGTTGATTCCCATAATAAAAGGTGTCTCGTATTTCCGGTAAAAATCATCTTTTATCGGGATTTCTTTTCCATCCAGTTGTGCGGTCATCACGATTTTGGAAATATTACAATCCGGAATATTGGCCCTCAGTGCCGAAATAATCTGTGATGTCCTCGGCAGTTCGCCAATCTCACGGCTTATGCCCAGTTTCTCACATTTTAACGGATCCAGGAATTCATAAATAACCTCCGAAGCTTTATTCTGGACATCATAGGCTCCTTCCATGCTGTCTCTTTCTATCCAGACGCGGACACTGAATTTGACAAAACGCGGCTGAGTCAATACCAGTCTTCTGCCCATTGGCATAACAAAACTCTGCTCCTCCAGTTTTTTCCTCAGTTCGTCCTTTAATTCCGAAAAAATATGAACCCCTTTTTCATATTCGTCAATCAAAACAGCAACGGTGATCACATCCGGGTCGGGAGCTCCAAACAGATCAATTCCACTGACACATTTTACTTTCCTGACTCCAAATGTGGACTGGGCAATGATGTCATAAAAATCCTGTTCGGTTACGGCACGATTTCTTGTCCGTAAGAGTCCTGTGATCAGCTTTTCCGATATTTCCTGTGTATATCCATCATGACCGCCGTATGTCGGGAAGGGATTGCGCACACTGCTGATGAAACGCACAGCATTGCGTAAAAAGATAATGCTGTTTTCGGGGAGGTTGGCCTCGCTGCCGTTGTAATTGGAATGTCTTACCTTGATCTGCGGTCCTTCTTTGTCAAAATCGGTATTCAACATGACTCTTTTATCAATATGCAGAATCCCCTGTGCCATATCCATATGATATACACGTTCCTCATCAGAGACAGCGGCCGCCGGTTTCCATGGTACATACTGTCCTTCACCGTTGATGATCTCTTTTACATATACGTCTGCTCTCAGCAGATTTTGCTGGGATAAGGTGATGTCTGCTGCTGCATCGAAATGATCCAGATAAAACACCTCCTCTTCCACATTTACGTTTTCAACCTTTGCCATATTCATATAAATTCCTCTGATATACGGCAGGGCAAACTGCGGATGAACGGCATCATAATTGACAAAACGGATAAAGTATCCCTCTTCCCCATATAATCTCTGCTTCTTCATATCATCCGGAATCATTAAAAGCATATTACCGCTTCCTAAAAATCCATTGGTCGAATCGGTTACCTTAATTGTCTGAAAGCCCCTGTCGGACAGATACTGTACCGAAAAGGTAATCGGTCTGTCGCTTAGGTTTTCCAGATCGAAATAAATACTGACCGGCGTTCCCGAAGGGGGATTATCAAAGCAAAGGTACATGGTACGCCTGTTAAGTTCATTGGAATAAAACGGCACAATGATCTTGTTATCTCTAAGATCATGCGTAATATCAACCATATCAAAATTGTTGGAGGTACATGCATAATCTGCATACGGCATGCTTTCATAATGATAGGAAAGCATCATTCCGCTTATGATGGGACACACATAGACAGCCGGCATCTTGTAAATATTTTCTGCACGCAGCAAACGAACCCGCAGCCGTCCTTCCATCTCTCCCTCCTGATAGCTTTCCATATCCTCAGGACAGGTAAACTGCAGCTTTATATGCCCTTTTTTTGTTCCGTTAAACATTGTTGACAGGTGTTCTTCACGAAACAATCTTTTCCAGCCGGTCGTACTTAAATATTCCCATACCACATAATCTGCCAATACCTGACTGGATACCGGCATCATTGTCTTTTGAGGTTTTTTCATAAAATTTTTGTATTCGATATCCGCTTCCTGTACATCCAGTCTTTCTTCATGCCGGATATAGTCCAGATCAAATTCCAATACAATTTCGGCTCCTTTTTTGGAAAGAACCTCTTTATTTTCCACAGTCAGCTCATTGTACAGTCCCAACGGCTTACCAAATGGATATACCTTGCTGATATTATCCTCCAGACCATTTACAAATACCGCATCCGGTATCCGGTTCTCCTGTTTCATGGCAATCTGTACAGTATCAATATAAAAATCATCATCATCTCCTGTACGGGAGGCTACGATGTAATAGCCTTCTTTCTGCATCACAGCTGTTTTTTGCGGTGTATAATTTTCTTTTTCAAAATGAATACCATGATCATGCGGCCTGACACAGTCAAACATCACGGCATTTCCGTCCGGATCAAGCAGATACCACTTTATGGTATTTTTGGTCATTGCGGTAACGATATCGGACCGTTTTTCTTCATAGTCTTTGTTTTTCCCTGTCAATATCAGGTCAAAGGACAAATCCGTGACATAATCAAAAATATCCTCAAAGCATAGATAAAGCTTGTGCTCCGCTTCATTTTCTCCTTCTATGCTAAATGCCTGAAAGCTTCCGGATTCTGCCGGATTCTGCCGGATGATTACATCCTTTTCCCGGTCCGTTTCAATCACGGCAACCGGTTTGGCATGAGTTGCGGACATATCATGTGTTGTCTCAAAAATGATATTCCCGGTTTCTGCCTTTTGCGCCATTACCTGTGTTTTTTTCGGAACAAACACACTCTGTTCATCATAGGTAAGCACCGGATCAAACTGCACATAGCCCTTTGCGGCCTTGACCGGTTCGCTTTTCAGATCATCCAGCAGATTCAGATACTGGATCTTGTGTTTGTCAAAGACCCGTTCAAACCGTTTCCTGCTGTCACCTATCATATCTGCGCACAAAACGGACAATACACTGCCCGGATCATCTGAAGCTTCATCAAATGAAAACTCCGGTACATAAGCATGTATCAGCTGGTTTAATTTTTCATACGACTTCTGATTGTTCATCATAATTCCCCAATTCCTTCTTCCATATAGTAAGGAAATACTAGATTGTTTGGATTATTTGTAGCTCTGATATAATAACGGATCCGGATATAAACCGCCCCTTTTGCAGAATCGACGTTATCAATGGAAACATCGATATCCCGGATACGATGCTCATATTTTACCAGAGCGTTCATCACTTCCATGCAAAGCAGGTTTTCAAATGTCGGATCCGGAATGTCAAAGATATAGCTGGATAAATCTGTGCCGAATTCCGGGAGCATTGCCCGTTCTTTGAGACGCGTCATCAGGATAATGTATACGGACTGTCTGATATCTTCTTCTGATTCGGCCATTACAAATTTTCCGGTAGCCGGATCAATTTGAGGCGGAAAAGCAAATCCTTTTCCTAAAAAATCTTTTGATGTATTCATACTGTTTCCTTTCCCGTCTAATTGATTTTGACCATGGCTCCCTTGATCTCCGTTGTCGTGCCGCCCTCAGCCTTTAAGGACTGTGAACCGGACAACTGAAGCATTCCGCCTTTTAAAACTGCCTTGGAGCTTCCCTCAAGCTCCATACTGTTTGCAGCCTTTATTCCGATCTTATCCGCTTTCTGATTAAGGCTTTTTCCCTTCCCGTCAAGCTCAGCTGTAACATTTCCCGCAGAAAGCGAGATTTTATTTTCTGCCTTGATGGTAATCTCTCCGCCTTTAAAATCCATAAGAATCTGATTTTTTCCTTCTTTATCCCCGATTGAGCAGCTTTCCTTTTCATCATCAATTAAAATCTGCTGTTCTTTTTTGGTCATGATCTTAATATAACCTTTATCGGCAGTATCCAGAATCTCGATCTCCATTCCGCCTTTGGTCTTAAAATGCTTTTTCAGATTTTTATCATCAAAATCATTTTTGATCAGCTCACAATTTTGCGGATAGAGACTCCCAAGTAAAAACGGTCGTTTGAGGCTGCCGCCGATAAATCCCACCAGTACCTCTTCATTGATCTCCGGAACCAGATAGCTGCCATAGGTTCCGCCTGTATAGGGAGACAGGAGGCGGACCCATTCACATATATTTTTCTTTTCTTCCCATGCTGTAAATTCAACCTTTACCATTCCCGGATGATCCTTGTTATTGTTTTCAATAACCTTTCCCTGCACAAAGCCGGGGGTTTTCTGGCTGTCAAAATATTCATTTGGAAATGTTAATAAATCTGTTAATTCACTCATACAGAATCCCTTCCAGTCAATATGATTTCCACCTTTTAAAGACTGTTGCGCCTTGCTTTAAAGGTTGTCAGAAAATTGCCGTTTTCCATCGTGTGACGCACGGATGTGATGTAATACTTGCCATCAACGTGTTCTGCAATCTTTTCAAGCCTGATAAAACGTCCGGGGCCGATTTCCGGAATACCGATACAGGTCATTTCCAGACTTCCAAAAGTGTCGGCAACCGCCTGTATCCGTGCCTGTGCCCGCCGCTTTGCTTCCGCGGCATCCTTAAGCCCCGGCTCATAAAAGATCTGTTTGGAGCTTCCGATCACCTTATTTCCCCCACTGCCCGGTGAAAATTTACCGCTAATGGAAGCTTCTCCTTTTATCAGCTTTCCGGTTTCTGCATCAACACTTCTTACTTCAATCTTTTTTACAAGCTGCTGTGCACAATAGCCGGTCCTCAGTTCATAAATTCCACAGGACGGGGTCAATGTCATGATGGGGGTTGTTACCTTTTCCTTTTTTCGAAAAACCACCTTTCCCTGTGATACAAAAAACTCATATCCCAGCTTGGATGCCTGTTCCGTCATGATCTCATAATCGGTCTGCATATTGCTGCGCAAAGGAATCTCATCTTCCTCACAGGAATCAATATTTTTACCTTCCACATAAGAGCTTACCGGAGAGGATGAAAGAATTTCCTTTAAGATTCCGTCCGCACTCTTCTGGGCAAAAAATTCCATACGGCGGTTTTTCATCATCAATCCTTTTACATCCATGCATTCCACCCGGATCTCTCCGATCCCGCTGTATTTGTCAAACAAATACCGGACAGAATTGACATAGCCGGTAAATATATTTTCTGTACGGATATAACCGATCGCAACTTCAACCTTGTCTCCAACTCCAATCTTATTGGCAGCTTTGCTAAAATCGCTCTGCGATGGCTCATAGGCATTGATGATAGAAAAAGAGCATCCACTCGCCTCAAAATCCGATGACAGTTCAATGTCCAGATTTTGAATACTCATCTTAAGAGATGATACAAGCTTCATGCCACCGACCGTTATTTCCAGTGTTGGAGCTTTAAAACTGTTATATTTTTTTTCAAGGGCCTGATAGGATGTTGTCACACTCAACAAATTCATGTTTCATCTCTCCGATAGGTTTACATAACTAATTTCTGATTATTTCATTCCTGACCTTGCGGTATCAGATAGAAGGCAGCTTCATCATTTTAGTCCGGTCCGGTTTTCTTGGATTCAAAATATGATTTTCCTTTGCAATATGCCGCCAGTCTGCTGCATCATCATACTCATCATACGCTAACATCCACAGCTCATCTGCCGGACCAAGATTCCGGTATTTTGTCCGGTCAGGTGATTCGAACGGCTTGGATATAACATTTTTTTCGCTCTTTTCTTCTTTTCCGCGGATGCGCATGGAGACACGCGCCTGTACGGCATTTCCATCCCGGTCAAACAGTTGATAACTGACTGTAAGTGATGAAACAACGCCCTTAAACACAAACTTCCCCCAGCAAAAAGCTACCTTATACGGTATATGGGTGCTCTCCTTATAATCCACCAGCTCGGACAATTTATTTACCATCTCCATAACGCCGTTTTTTTCATTGACATATTTATCAATATTCTGGGCTGCTGTCATATTTTTGATTATGGATGCAGAATCAACATACAATTCCAGTGACAGATCCGATGCCTCCGGCTTATTGGGACGTTGGCATTTTGAATCGACATTTCTGCCAATCCCCTGCGTATCCCGATATTCTACCCCTTGCGAAACAGAAAGTGTTTCCGGATTGAACTGCACCGGTATCTTCTCTTTTTTCTTTTCACTCTCATCATTGGTCAGATAGATCAGATAGGCTTTTGCAACCGGTCCATCACCAAATACCATATCCTGTTTTTCTTTACTGAGTTTCATAGGCATCGCTAATATCCCCTTCTATTTCGTTCGCTACGCAGACGGTCTTCCAAATTACGATATACCCGGTCTGCAATCTGTCCTACACTTTCATCTACTTTCCGGTCAATTGTTTTCAGCAGCTGTTCCATGATCTGTTTGCTGTTTCTCCCGGTCCCTTCCCAGACAACTTCTGTTTCTTTTTCCGGCTCCTTTTGTAAAATCGTTTCATGCACCTGATTTTTTACGATTTTTTTTGTTTCTTTTACAAACTCAATATCTTTTACGACATTTTGAATTGTTTTTTCCTGTATGTGGTTCTGTTCGCCGGCGGTTATATTTAAAGCATCACCTTTCCGGTTATCCGGTCCCGCCCCATAAACCAACTCTACGGGCATTTCCATATACCGGTAGGAGTCTGCTCCATTTCGGTCATTTTGTGAATACATCATCTGATTGACCGTTTTGGTTAAATTATGATGTATGATATGATTCACATTATTATTTTTTTGCAGGCTGTCACAACTTGTCTCCTGTATCGTCTGATTATGAATCAAATCACCTGCTTTATGGCTGATCTGACTGATAACCGGATAAATCCTGTTATCAACAGTCTGATATACCTCATTCCCGGACGGATGTATCATCTGATGACCGGCCTGCCCAATGATCTGACCGGATATCGGATTTTCTGTTTGTAAAAAGCTGTTATAAACCAGCCTTCTGTCCCCATCATTGATCCGATTGATGATCATAACCGTGTGGTCATGTACCATACGGTTTTCCAATTGTTTTAACCGGTTGACAGTCTGTGCAATCTTTTGTATCCGGGTATCCGTGAACCGGTTGTTTTTCTGTATTTGCTGATTTTGATCATTTTGGTTATTGGGGTTATTATGGTTGTTTTGGTTATTTTGAGTATTTTGGCTATTTTCCGGTTCCTTTACCTGTCCTTTTCCCTGATCGGAATTTTGGGTGGTTCGGCTTTCACTTGTCCGGCTTGCATTATAAACCGGATTATTTTTTTCATAGGTCAGGTGATTGTTTATGACCGGTAAGACGGATCTGTTTTCCTGTTGTAACAGCCGATCAGCCGCCTGCGATACTTCATGCCGGATAAGCTCTTTTGTGGACAGCATCGATTCTGAATTGTCCCCGAAATCCTCATGATAGACCAAATCACTGTTTTCATAATCCGAACGGTTTACCGGTTCTTTTGCAGGATTGCTTACCGCTATATTTTCTAACCGGTTTAGCCGGTTTGCTGTGTTTATAAGCCTGTTATTTACATTATTTATGTTATATGTTTCTGCCGGTTTTCCCCGGTGTTGTTTTTCCTGTTGCTTTCTTTCCTGTTCCTGTTTTTCCTGCTGCTGTCTTTCCTGCTGCTGTCTTTCCTGTTCCTGCTTTTCCTGCTGTTGCTTTTCCTGTTGTTGTCTTTCCTGTTCCTGCTTTTCCTGTTCCTGTTGTTTTTCCTGCTGTTGTCTTTCCTGCTGCTGTTTTTCCTGTTCCTGTTGTTTTTCCTGTCGCTGTCTTTCCTGCTGCTGTTTTTCCTGCTGCTGTTTTTCCTGTTTCTGTCTTTCCTGCTGCCGTTTTTCCTGCTGTCTTTCTTCCTGATACTGTTTTTCCTGTATCTTCTGATGAATGATCTGTGCAATCCGGGTGCTTACCGTAGTATTATCTTCCTGTCGGTTTTGCAGCTTTTCCCGTTTTTCAACGATATGCGATATCATTCTATTTACTGATTGGTTTTCCGGTTGATCCATATGGTCAACCATCCGTGATATTTCCTGACGGATAAGCTCTTTTTCCCGGCCCGAAGGATTCGTGTACTGTGCAACAGCCGGATCATCCTTTGAATAATCCTCATGGTAAATCAAGTCCTCTGCCACTGCTTTTGCAGGTCCCTGTCCCATCGGCGCAGTCTGATGCCGTGTCAGCTTATGATCCTTATGACCCGGTAAGATCTGTGCATCTATTTTCTGCCCAGTCGTAAGCATCCGATTGTCTGTCAGTCTTTTTTGGCTGTTCTGCCGGTTTGCTTTCGCATCTGCTGTCTCTGTTTTCGCTTCTGCTAAAGCCTGAGGCTGTACCGCGATGCCGGCATACCTATCCACCGTCTGCCGGATCTGTCTGGTATAAACATCCTCATAATGTGACAGGCTGTTTTCATAGTTTTCAATATTTCGTATGGTCTGTAAAACCTGCTTTTCCGACAATTGCGATGTAATCTGTTTTTCCTGCAAAATCTGTTTAAAAACAGTCAGATTCTGCGTTTCTTCCTTGGTTTTTAAAGATAAATACTTTTCAGTGATCGAATCCGTGATTTCCTTTTCTGCCTGCGGAAGCAGCTCTGAAATCTTTTTTTCAACCCGCACCTCGAAAGAAGGATAGATCTTTTCCACAACCTTTTTACTCATAACCCGGGTCAGAAACGTAAGATTATTCTGAAACAGTTCATTATATTCTTTTAAAATCTGCAGCTTCGTGATATTGGTAATATAATTATGGTTTTCGGGCTGTTTTTCGCTCTCTTCTTCATACTCCGGATGAATCAGCGAAATCGAATCATAGTAATATCCAAGTCCACTATGCTTTGCAATCAATTCTTTTCCAAAATCCAGATAGGGATTCGTTATCTGCTGCATATCCATACCCTCTGATTTCCACTACATGTTTTCCTGATTCAGTAATTCATACACAATCTCAATCTTTTCGATCAACAGTTCACTTCTCATTGCATCAAAATCACCAACATCGATTTTGCGGATAACCGCACCGCTTAAATAATAGGCCTTTACCGGTTTGGAAGCCTCATTGGTGACATAGATACAGACATCCTTTGAAAACTGCATGCCCGCCTTCAGCTGAAGTCCGTTTCCGGAATCGGTAACGGCATATCCTCTCTCAAAATTCATAACATGTTCCGTACGGTTCGCATTCCTTTTGATATAACTGCGGTGATTCATGCCACCCTCGCAGAAGCTTTCCGTTGCAACACTTCTCTCAATGCCCGATACCCGCGCAAAGGACATCTTACAATCATCAAAAAAGACCTGAAAATTATAACCTCTGGCAAAGCCTCCGCCACTCTGACCTGCTTTATTCTGTTGTCCTGTCCGTAATCCGTTTTTTGCCATATCGGTATCTCCAACTGTTCCTATAAAGATCTGTTTTATTTTTATGATGTTAGGTTCAAAAGGTAGTTTGACCCTGATATCATTTTTATATTTCAAATATATTTTTCGGTTTTCCGGATATCTGCTTGTGGATATCCGAAATTTCACTGCAGAATCTCCGTCTCGTCCTATGATCCATATTCATCACGCTTTGGTAATCCCAATGAAAATAATAGGACACAAAAGAGACCTCTTTATAAAGCTCATCTTCCGGATAAACGACTATTCCGCCCTCGAAAAATTTATAGGTTTTTCAAACTTATTTCCGCATTCGGGACATACACATGTCTCTGTCTGCTCATCCAATGCATTGATTCTCTGATACATATCCTGTAAAAAAGCCAGATCCGCTGAAAACAATTTTTCAATAGTATTTGGACGGATATGCTGTACACTTCCAAGTGATGTAATGACTCTTGATAATAAAATAATGGTCAGATATCCCGGATTGCTTACTACCCGGGGATCGCGCAACGGCAAAATCTCATCTGCTGCCGTAGCAAGACGCATGGTTCCATGTTTGTGTACTTCTCCACTTTCATCGACGTATCCTCTCGGAAGGTCAAATTCAAATTCTGTAATCAGTTCGTCCATTTTTCTTTCCTCCATTTTATAACATGATACCGGTGGTCGGGGTTCAAGAAAGATAATCTGCATCTTATTTACATAAAATCTTCCGAACCCTCAACCCTCCTGAAATCAGGAACTATAAAGGCTCCATGCCATTCCGGTATCATTTCTGTTTACGCCGGACTATCAGCTTTCACGTTCCATGCTTTCATATACAAGCTCTACACTTTCAAATGCGATTTCACTTGAGCTTGCGTTGAAATCCGGAGCAGTATATTTACTCGGCCATGCATTGTACAGATTCCATACAGCCAAAGAGGTTGTTCCGTCATCATCAAACAATGTAATGGTAATATCTTTGTTACGGTCCTCACCAAGCACCTTGCCCTGTGATACATCCATGACCCATTCATAGAAGCTGACACTGCTGGTCATACCCCATTTCAATGTAACATTACCAAACTTGGTCAAGCCGCTCATCTTTCTGGAATAATTGACACCTTCGTCACCTTCACGGTACTCAATAACATCGATGCTTGCATCAAAACCGCTTACCTCTGAAAAGCTTGCTTCCGTAATACCTTTAATTTCAACCTTATAGTTATATTTTTTAAATGGATATTTAGCCACCCTTTTGTCCTCCTTATCCTAGAAATTTATGATTCTTCCATGAACTGTGTAATTCTGAAGATTACAAATTCAGCAGGTCTGCTCGGTGCAACACCGATTTCACAGATCAGACGTCCGTTTAAGATATCATTCTGTGACATGGTATCTCTGCCGATATTTACAAAGAATGCCTGATCCTCTGTCGATCCTACCAAAGCACCGTTTCTCCACATATCACGTAAGAATGCGCGAATGGTTCTTCCCACTCTTGACCAGAGCATTTCATCATTGGGTTCAAATACAGCCCAGTTGGTCTCTGCCTTGATGCTCTCCTCAAGATAAATGAAGAGACGACGTACGTTGACATACTTCCATAAACTGTTGGAAGATGTTGTTCTGGCACCCCATACACGGATTCCCTGGCCGGGCAATGCACGGATCAGGTTTACGCCGGCCGGATTTAAGATATCCTGTTCTGCCTTGTTATAAAGAACCTCCAAACCGATTGCATTGTATACAACTTCATTGGCGGGTGCTTTATGTACACCTCTTTCTACATCACTTCTTGCATAAATACCGGCTACAGCACCTGACGGCGGAATATATGCCGGTTTCTTATTCAGGCTGTCGTATACCTGAATCCAGGGATGATACAGAGCAGCATAATCAGAATCGATCTTTTCTTTGTGTGTCAGCACATCATTGGGCTTTGTCAGATTTCTCGGTACATCCAGTACTGCAAAGCTTGCTCCGGTATTCGTACAATGTGTTACTAATGCAAGCTGAACTGCTGCATCTGTTACGCCGGGAATTGCCATAATACTTACATTATTGATTTCTTTAAAGGCTGCAAGACCGGTTCTCTTTCCGGGACCGTTATCAACACCCATAAAGATATCCAGTGTAATTCCCTTTAAGGATCCGTCAGATCCACCGCTTAATAAGATAACGGCTTTTTCTGCTTCTGCATCCGATGTAAAGTAAGAGATCGGTGCCACAGCTGCTGTGGTATCTGCACATACTGCATCCACAAGTTCTGATTTTGCCAGTACCTTTGTAATATATCCGGCACTTGCTGCATTGAAGGATACACCCTCATAAACTTCCACATTATCCTTGTATGCAACCTCCACATTTAATTCTGCAGATACAATAAACTTTTTCGGCACTGCTGTATTGTCTACCAGATCTTCTTTTACCGCGGTTGTAAAAGTAATGGTATTTCCAACCACCTGGGCAATTTTGTTATAACCGGTTACTTTTCCATTGACCTTGATCGCTACAGTATCGCCTTCTGCAAATGCTGATGCATTGGCAACTGTGTATACCTTTCCTGTTTTATCATCACCGGAAACCTCTGTCACATTGGTTTTTCCTTTGGATGCAGTAACAACAGAGATCTTGATCTCATTACCCCATTTACCGGGATTTTTTGCAGTAATGGATAAGGGTCCTACCTTTATTCCAGCAGCAGCTGCATCTGTAGCGACTGCACGCATGATATAGGCTCTGGATCCGCCATTTGCAAAAAACTGCTCTACTGAGTAGGCAAGATAACGGTAATCACCATAGGGATTTTCCGGTAAATATCCACCGAATTTTCTTGTAAAATCAGCAAAGCTGCTGACAAATTCCGGTGTTCCGACTGTTTTTCCTTTCTCTGCCAATCCGATAAAGCCGGCGGTACTGGTGCTTACACCTTCCATCGGTCTCATTCCGGATTCAAATTCTTCCACATATACTCCTGGAGATAAATATTCTGCCATGTCATATTTGGGCAAAAGCTTCACTTATTCTTTTACCCTTTCCTCCTTTCAAATTGTACTAACTTGTAGTAGTTGTTGTCTGCGCAGGCGATGATACCGTGATCATTCCTGCATAAGCACACATAAGTGAACATGTGTTGTTTACAGCTGGTTTTCCACCCACCAGACAAGTCGGTGAACCGGGCGTCCATGGTCCGGCAATAACCGGCATACATGGCTGCGGAGTAAGCACTCCGCCCGCTGCCGCAGTAGCCGCGCTCACAGCCGGATTGGCTAAAGATGAGCACATCCCAAACGGCATGATATTGGTCATTGCCACATTATCCATGATATTGGCAACCGGTGTCCCACACATAACCTTGCTTGCGGGTAAAACATTCAGTGCAGATGGTGCTGCTCCAAAACTGCACATCAGTTGTGTACCTGATGTTACTAAAACTGACATTTCAAAACCTCCCAAATATTCCGGCGGTTTTCTGTTTCTAAAGTACAAGTACTTCAGAAATAAAATCCTCTTCCCTGCCTTCTACAGGTATCGCATATCCCCCCTTTTCATCTGTTACGGAACGATAGGTCCGATGCAATTTTTCACCCGCATCGTGCTTTCTGGTAAAATTCCCTTCAACACAATATTCGTTAATTCCGCATTTTTCTTTTATGATAAAGACATCTGCCTTGGATTTATCTCCAAGCATATATGTCTTTTCAACTAGGTTTTCCTGTGTAAAACCGGAAAAAATCAGATATTTTTTTGAATTTTCCTCTCTTACACTCTTAAAAACAAGTCCGGTCGGCTTCGCGCGTCTGGCACATACGACAACCGGATGGGAATACTTTTTATCCCCGATACAACCGGTATACCATTCACATTGATATGCATGTGATCTTCCGCATTTAATAAAAAGCCGGACATCCATAACCGGATTTTGGGGATCTAATACAGACCGGTCGATCATTACCGTCTGTTCAAAATAGCTATTGCTGACGATTTTAAGCTGTAAAACCGTGGACAAAGGTTCTAAAAACACATACATTCCCTCATCCTTGACAATCGGATGCATAAGCTCACCGTCTATATAAAACAAAAAGGCCTCTTTTCGTATTACCTTTCCGGAATAGTCATCCAAAAGCTTCAGTACAAAAGCAACTCTGGTCTTCATCCTGATATCCCCCATTTCATCTATTCTCTGTCCTTATGCAATATATCAAAATTGGTCTCCACAACTCTGGTAAATGTCTTCGTCCTTCTGGATGAGAGCAGCGCCGGTGAGACACTGAAATAAATACCGACCTGATACGGAAGATTCAATACACTCCAAAGCTTTGTTTTTTCTTCAAAGCTCAACGTTAACAGTGTAACGGCCGGTGCTTCATCTTCATTTTGTGAAGCAAACTCCCCTAAAACGGCATGATCCATCAAAATCTGAATGGCGCGTCCCAAAATACGCTGCTCATTTTCCGCATCCGAAACCATCTGTGACTTACTGTTGATATAAATAACAAAAAACAGATTTAAAGGCTTTGGCGGATACTGGGCCGTATTATTTCCCATCCGGATCATATCCATCTGCTTATATTCCCGAAGTTCCTGTATATCATACAGATAAACTCCCAGCTGAAAATCTGCATTTTTGTCAGACGGCGAAACCAATTTAATGGCTTCCGGAGACTGGATGAGCTCCGGACACATATAATTTCTTAACAGATTCAGTATTTCATTGCTCAAATCCGATATAATCGAAAAATCTGCCATAGCATTACTCCTTTTAGTAAACTTCCAATGTCATAAATTTCAATGCGTCCGGATTATCCATCTGATAACACAGCTTATACCGGACTCCCTCTAATTCATATATTTCCGAATAAACAGCCTCTGCCATATTGATACCGGATACATAGATATATGATTTATTTTTCGTCGTCATTTCAAATGAGTTGTTGCTGAATGCCGTCGGTTCATTTCTCCGGATGCGGTCAATGGCCACACAGTCGATCAGATTGGTAGCTCCGTTAGCCGCTGTCATATCGGTATTTTCCAGGAATGAAACATCCAGATCATCACTAAATGCCGTCACCGCTTCTATAGTAACCTGTGTTTTATCCAGGTTTTCCGCCTGCTGCCACTCATCCGAACTCAGATAATAATATGCACTGTATGTGTCTCCGGCTGCCAAAACCGGCAGCTCTGTCCCGTCAAGCATTGTGGTTGACTGAACAGTACTTGATGTTGTATCGGTTGTTGTTGTCGTCGTCACTTCATTTCCGTCAGCATCCGTGGTCGTCGTCACACTGGTCGTTGTCTTGTTTTCATCAGTGCCCTTACTTTCCCCTTCTCCAAGCTGGCTTCCCTCACCGTTTTCATCGAAAACAATCGTATCGGTCGGAATTGAATCATCTGTCAGCTCATCCGCTTCTTCTCCCGGCATATACCAGTCATCATCGACCGACAATGCTGTATTGTTGCGTAAAAGCTGTACCATACAGTCGCCCTTTAATGCGACATGGGCTCCCTCAAACAAAAATACGGTATCTACCTCTGAATAATAGATGATGGGAGTCTCTCCAAACATGGCGAGTGCATCCTCCAGAGTAATTCCAAGCAGGGATTCATAATGAATTTCATTTCTTGCAAACAGTCCGGTAAACAGTCTCTTTCCGGTGTTGGAATAGCTTACTCCCTGTCCCTGTTCTTTTCCCTGATAAAACTCTCCTTCGTATTTCTTGATACCATTGGCATAGTATAAAACACCGTTTCCATGATAATTGCCGGACTGGAAGTTTCCCTCATAGATCAGGCTTCCTTCTTCGTTGTAAGCAATTCCTTCTCCATTGTAGGTACCATTTTCGAAAGAACCGGTATACAAAAGATTTCCTTCCGGACTGTAATAGTAACCATTTCCGTTAAACAGGTTCTCTGCAAAATCCCCACTGTACCTTACTTTTCCGTTTGGATAATACAGAGTACCCACACCGGAATACTGGTTATTTAAAAAACTTCCTTCATAGATCAGGATTCCGTCCTGATTCCACAAGGTGCCGGTGCCGGTAATCATGCCATCTGCCACATCTCCCGTATATACCACAGAGCCGTTTGCAGCTTTGATATTGGCCTTGCCCGAAAACTCCGCAAGCTTTAAGTCATCATAATCATAATATGTAGTTGTAACCACATTTGTTGTTGTCGTTGTTTCCTGTACATCTCCTGCAAACCATGTAAAATAGATAAACACTCCCGCACAGATTGCCACGATCAGAAAATAAACCACTTTTCTGGAAATCCAGAAACTGCCGATTGTAATATAATCTTCCTTAGCCTTGGGCTTGAAAGAAAAGATCTCTCTCAGCTTTTTGTTGATCGGATTGATCAGCTTTGCAGTAATCAGATTAGCATTTGATAACTGCTGGGTTCTTCTGATAACCCTCCGAAAAGGGTTCATAACGGCTGTTCGCAACCTCACAAATGCTTTTTGGAACAAACTTAGAAGTTCTGAAAACACGTTCTGCCTCCATCAGGCTTTTTGTTTATTGCCTGGATAATGCCTCACACTGAAATATGTAATACTTTGCAACATAATCTCTGGGATTTTCCCTGAGTACCATGGCAAAGAGATTTTTGGCTTCATAATAAATACCCTGCTCATACAGATCCATCGCTTTTTCAAATATACGCATGGAATGTTTGATCAGACGGATTTCTTCTGCGCTCCGGTCATCATATACGTCATACATTCCCATACTTCTTCCGGCCACTTTTACCGCACCTGCATACCGGCTGGCAAACAGTTCTTTATTTTCAAGCAGCTCATAGGCCTCCGATGTGACCAGTAAACGGCTTCCGGACAGATCAAAAAAGCGTCCGTTTTTCATGAGCTTTGGAATTTCCGGTGCAAATAAAGCCAGTACATACCGGTCCTTATCCCCACAGATTCCAAAGTTGATCTCTGTTTCATGCAAAACAAAATTGGCATTTATCTTAAGGTCAGCATTTTCCGGCATGGCATTATCCGCATCAATTCTGGCTAACATGGACAAGGCTGCGGTGATCGCTGACTGAACTCCCTTCTGGCAGATCAGCATAATGCTGTCAAGGCTGGCTGAATCAACAATCGGAACGATACTGTTTTGTCCCGCAAAATTGTTGATCGTATTGAAGAAACGGTTGGTAATGCTCTCAATATCTTCATCATCCGCTGTCTTCGGAAGCTTTAATTCCGCTTTTAAAACCGGATATTTTCCTACAATCTTGCTTCCTAATGACAAATCACCCAGATTATCCATACCCAAAAGACTGATCACACTGACAGGCACAAAATGATAGTAGGTATCTCCCATTTTCTGCAGATTGTGGATCTGGAGCATCATATCATCTGCCATGTTGTTAAAGATACGCGAAATACCCGCGATCTCATCTTCGCTGGTTGTTTCAATGCGGACATTGGTATTGCCGTCCGTAAATTCCCTCATCACATTTTTTACATCATTCAACGGACGTAAGATCCGGTAGTAGGAAATACTGAGCACAACAATGGTCAGAATGATAAACACGATACAGATCAGGGCAAACTGACCTAAATAGGCCTTCACATATTCATCAATATTGGAGGTATAAATACCGGTTTCCAGCAGATATACCGTATCACCGCTGACACCTCCGACCGGGGTGATACAGACTAAACGCTCTCCCATCTCATCACGTATCGTACCGGTTACTGCTTTACCTGTTAGGGCAGCTTTTTTGTACAGCTTTTCCGCATCCAGATTCATCCAGATGCCAAATGGATAAAAACAGGGACTGTTTTCATCAACACCAATATATAAAGAGCCTCCTTCATAATAAATGACCCTGCTGTAAAGCTCTCTGGTCTTTAACTGCGACATCAGATAGCTGTACGCCTCTGATGTATAGTCATATGGATATTCAATCTCATTGAAGGATTCCTGACCAAACAATGCCGTCAGCATATTTCCTTCATCTTCTGTCTGCTTTTCAAAATTGGTCTGAATGGATGACTTATAATAACTGAATGCAATCAGTCCAAAAATGATCAATGCCACCACAATCATCGGAAGTGTCGCCGCAAGCAGCCTTCCGATCACGGTACTGCCGCTTTGTACCAGCTTGATAAACAGTTCACAAACGCCAAATATCAGGAATAAAACAACAATACCGATAATCCAGTTGATGATCAGCTTAAACAGAATGAGAACCGTGGAGTAATGCATCCTATCCACCGTTTCCGTAATGCCGTCTATGGTCTTTACCAGATTAAAGGTTTCGGTATGGGTATTGTAAACAACCGCAGCATAATTCCCGATATTGGTCATGGAAACATTAAGCAGATCCTTTGATGTATAAAGCGAAGAACCGTTTAATGTGGAATTACCGTTTAGGACAGCTTCCTCTGTACCGTCCGTGATGTTCAATTTCACAACATCACCGCTCTCATGTTCACCAAAATATACATAACCGCTTTCCGCATAGGAAATAAATGTCGGATAAAGCAGGGATTCTACTGTTCTGGCCGGATAAATCTCTTTTACAAGTCCATCTGCCTCCGTCGCATGAAATATTTTTCCCGAATCGGATATGTATACAAGATCCTGTCCATTTCCGGCAGCCTTGTAAATCCCCTCTCCTTCCGCTAACTGGTAGGTTCTGGAATTTTTCATATTCAGAGTACCTGACAGATTGGTCCCGTATTCATAATTTCTGCGTACAGCCATTGTTTCGTAAGGATCTGTCGCAATCAGCGTGATCGTATCTTCCGAAACATTGATAAAATGATAAATATAATTTTCATCTTCATTTGTCAGCCGGATCAGCTTTTCAATTTTACCGAAGCCCCCATGAAAATCGATTACCATAAGGTCCTGGCTGCACAGATCTCCTGTATAGGGATTCAGAGTATTTCGCAGGGCAAATACCCGGTCATGATTTCCCGCTCCGATCCCTTCAATGGTATACATTTCATCTCTTTTCACACTGTCAAACCGGATATATTTTTTTATATTTCCACCGGTTGTCACCTGGCCAATGACAATATCACGGTCATCATACCATGCAAGCACACTCATTCCGTTATCCGCATTGGCAATGTCAATAAACTGTGTCATGGGAACTTCTCTTGTAATAACCGCACGGCAGACAGCAAAAAGACCGGATATAAACAATATGGCAAGCAATGTAAATTGTATATATTTTTTCATCTGATTATCCTTCTTACTTATTCTTCATCGCCCAGATATACATCTCCGATGGTCTGAATTCCATAATAGTCAATATTGTTGGCGTTGGCTTTGTTGGCACGCAGCCGGATGCCGATCTGATATGCTGCATAAATCAATGTGACAACCACCAGAATTGTCAAAAAAGTATTGATGGAATTCCGGAACAAAAAATTTCTGACGATCTTATAACGGCTTTTCAGCCACCAGATAAAGCCCCTCATCTCCACCGGTTTATCCGACATGCCCCGGATAGTTGAAATAATCTGTCCAAAGGTTGAAAATCCGGTAGAGGTCAATTTCATATAAAAGATCCTGAGATCATCCGGATACAGCTCCGGGTTATCATATTTTTCCCGGTAATTGATATCCAGAATATGAAAAGCGGTTTGGGCAACCTCCGTGATGTATTCCTCTTTTGTACATTCCTTCCACTGCGCAAAATCCATAAAATAGTTGAGACATACCCCGCCATCCCTATAGATATTGATATTGCGTTCATCAAGCAATAGCAGCCCCACACTTCCGTCTACACCGGCTTCCGCGTATGCCGCAATACAGGAAAGTGCAGCCTCCTTGCATTCTGCAAAGGAATACAGATACACACTTCCCATCACAGAAACCAGACTTTCATGAAAATAATGAAAAACCAGATTTAACTGATCCTCATGGGAAAAAGCACCCACAAAATCCTTATTGCCGAAAAACAATCCGGATGTGTTCATCTGCCCGGCTATCATTTTCCGGAATTTGGCATCCTTTATGGATATCATGGTATAATACACACCTGTATTGTCCTTGAGATCTTTGCAGACATAAATATCATTGATATCATTTTCCAAAACGGTACGGACTGTTTCCAGTTCCATATTTAATGCAAGATACATCTAATTCACCAATTATTCCTCATCGGATTTTTTCTGCGATACAATCATAAATGCATGGGTATAAATTTCCGGATTGCCGATACAGGAAACCTTTACCTCGTAAACGCCTTCCTGTGCCGGTGCGGTATACATTCCGTTGTTGTCTACCTTTCCGCCTTCCGAATCCAAAAGGCTGTATGTAAGCGGCTCTTCTGTCATATTGACAAAAACAGGATTGATATGAACCGTTGCCTTGGGGGGCAGTACAATGGTATCCGGCTGTATCATGATCGTTCCCTGCTTTTTGCTAAGCTTTGCAACCTTCTTTTCCATATCTTCCGTTTTAAACGCATACCAGCGGATCCTTAAGCTGATCTTTCCGGTTTTTACCTTTGGTCTGACACCGACAATAAAGGTTCCTCTCTCCGGAAGCACCTTGACCGCCGTATCAATCTGATAGATTTTTCCATCATCGGCCGATGCAAAAATGGAATTGTCTCCCAAAATGATTTCTTCATAACCGGCCTGATCTTTTGAGCTCTTGTGCAGATACTCGACTCCGACCTCAACATAAACCGGACCGCTTCCAAGCCCATGCATGATCTCTTCGGAGAAAATGGCCTTTCCGACTTCTCCTCCGTTCCCAAGAGACATATCAAAGCTGCCGCTTGCCAGTACATGATCATTGTCCTTCCCGGCTCCGTCCATGGCCTTTGTCTGTACCATCACTGGTCCCTGCTCTGTCTGCGGTACTTTTTTATCCAACAGATAGTCATTTAATTTGTTAATGATCATAAGCTGTTCTGAATTGTATACATATTGTTTAAACGGTGCATCCTCAATATGGTCGATCAGAACATTATTTCCCGAACGGATGAAACCGATCTTACAGACAAAAAGCCTGTCATCATATGCTTCATCGAGTTCCGCATCCATAGTTCCCTTATAACTGTTTTTTAATACACATTCCAGAGCACTTTCACATACGGGCTGGATGGATGTTACAATTTCTTCCTTTTGCAGTCCGATCTCACCATTTTTTGTGATCTGGATATTTTTACTTTTCACGACAATCTCAGTATTGCCAAAAACATATTCTTCCGGTGTCAGAATATAATCACAGACTGTTTTCATCCCATAATCCTGATTAATATTCTCCGCAGCCACATGAATTTCGTGCTCCACAAAGCCTTCCGTCTGTAAATCATAGGTGACAGAAAAGACATCCGATGAATAACTGAGCTTTTCCATTTCCAGTCTGAGCCTTACATTTTTACCTTTTACGGCATAAGCCGGTACAATCTGTGTTACCCGGATATCTTCATCCTGATAAAGAACACTTTTGTGTAAAAATAAATCTTCTTTTTTCTCTTTATAAACACAATCTGCTTCATCCAGAAGATACAGTTTATAGCCTTCTCTGATATTGTTAAACTTTTTATTTTCATCATTTCCGTTATCATCGGCTAACGTCGAATAAACCGGATCCACACTTTCCTCACAGTAAGCAATTCCAAGATAGGCACAGTTGCTTTTCAAAGTATCAAAGCCCTCAATCGTGGAAATTTTCACAACCTGTGTGGCAGGTACGACAATTTCCCGTCCGGAGCCATCCAATGCCAGACCGGATTGCAAAATAACCGATAGGTCATCCACCGATACAACATCCAGGCCATATACAATCCCGCTTCCGTGCAAAGTCCTGTTGAGCAGTCTTCTTTTGTCATTGAAATATCCCTGCTCTGCCTGGAAATCCTTTGATGTCAGCAGCTTTCCGTAATAATAATGATTTCTTTCAAATGAATAATACTTCCGATTTAGCATACAGTTTCTCCCTTTCCTTCATCACACATTTTGTTTTTTCCGGTTGTTATTCTTCCATATTCTGTCTTGTTTTCTTTTTTCTATTGCCTCTGATAAAAACAATTCCTCCACCGGCTACAAGAAGCAGTGCAGCCGCAATCGCCACAGTTCTTATCACAGTCTCATTTTTTGTCTGCACCTGATCAATTGGAGCAATAATGGCATACATGCCCATTCTCTTTATATTGGCATATGCAACACCGTTGGAACGCCTGGTTTCGTAGACATGAATGGTTCCATCATCCTGAAGTTCTACGATTTTTATGATTGCATTCTCATACTCAGACGGAATGGTTAATCCAAGCTCGGCCTCTCCATCCGGCTCAACCTCAATACCGTCTACCTCAAGTGACACATCATAGCTCTGTACGATGTTGTAGGATTCATCTACCAGCTGTTTTACCAGATTGACCGACGTCTGGGAGCTCTGTACCGCGGATAAAACAAGCTTTGCATTGTCATCTATCACACCACCGTCCGCAGATAAAACAGCTCCGTAATTAATATTCCTGATAATAAAATCCGAATGGGACGGCCCTTCATCCGTTCCGGCGTAAGTACGCCTGCTGATGAGACGCCCGGATGTATCCTGTACATATCCGCTGTCACCCTTTTCTTCTGCTGTAACAACAACCGGCTCCCTGACCGTGTACCGGGCTGTGACAACATCCGATGCCTGCATATTGTCCTTTACCGCAATAAGCTTGATCGTCATTGCCTTATTGACTACTATCGGTTCTGTATAAATACTCAGGTTATTTTTATCCTTTAAATCCGGATCTGTTCCGTTTGTTGTGTAGTACATCGTGACATTTTTCGTTTTACAGCTGAAGATCACCGACGTACCAAGCTCCAGTTCCCCATTTTCATGTGATACTGACGGGGTCGCCACCTTGTCTGCAAATGTATATTGAAAGGAAGCAATATCACTTGTGTCCTTATCATCGGATACTGCAATGGCACGCAGCATCATAGCTTTGGTGATTTCAATCGGTTTGGTATATAAAATACTTGATTCGCCCGGATCGGAGCCATCTGTCGTATAATAGATTTTTCCGTCTTCGGCATTTAAAACAATCTGGCTTTCCGTTGTAAAAACCGCACCATCCGGCACACTGCTTACCGGAGCTTTCAGCTTTTCCATAATGACATACCGGAATGTCCCGGTTGCCGTCGTACGTGTAGATCCCTTCGCTATGGCAATCGCCTTCAATACCACGGTATCTCCCGGCTCGCCGGAAATCGTAACCCTGCTTCCCTGGCTGCTGGCTGTCGTCGGATTGGAACCATCTGTTGTATAATAGATTGCAGCATCCGATACATCGGTATTTAAGGTAACAATATCTCCATTTTTCACAGTACTTCCATCTTCTACATCTGCATAAATACCCCCTGCATAATTACTGATGGTGTATACAAACATGGCAGGCGGACTGTCATTGTAATCCTCTTTGGAGGCATATGCCTTGACCGTGATCATAGTGCCGATGTCACCATTTAACGGAACCACATTACCAATTGCAACCATGTTGTTTTGGGCATCTGACGGATTGGATCCGTCAGTCGTATAATGAATGGTAGCTCCTTCTGTTGCGGACAGTGTCAGTGTCGTTCCGGGCGGAACAACAGAGCCGCTTGCAATAGATGCCGTCGGTGCCGCAAGATCTGACATAAGTCCATACCTGAACACCGCTACTGTACTGTACATATCCTGATAATATGCAACCGCCTTTATGATTGTATTGGATTTGATCACAATCGGATTGTCATCCGAAAACATCATATCGGCAGAGGTCGGATCCTTGGGCTCCTCCCCCGTTGTACTGACGGTATAAAAAATACTTGCCCCACTTGTTGAGCATTTTAAATACACAGAGGTATTATTTGCCACATTTCCTTCAATTGGATTGGCATAAGGAGCATTGATGGCACTTGGATAGGTATAAGAAAAATTTGCTATTGTTCCATAGGACCATTTTCCATTTGTGGCTAATGCCCGTATGGTAAACATATTTCCTACCGGTGACGGCACCACAATTCCCGATGCGGAATATTGCATTGTAGTCCCCTGTACCTCTCCATCTGTCCCAACAGAAGGCTCTGAGCCGTCCGTCGTGTAATAAATCGTATATTTATTCTGATCTTCTGCGCAGGTGATTTCTTTTGTCCCTGCATCTAAAGTATATTTTCCAACATAAAGCTTTATTACATCACCTTTTTTAACCTCAGTCATCGCCGTATCCGCGGTTGTCGGATAGGCTGTTATTGCAGGTAATGCTTCCTCTTCATGTACCTTAAACAAAAAGGTCTGGGTACGTTCCACACAAATTGTGTTCTGCTTTTCATCAACCGCCACACCGGTGATCCGCAATGTAAAGCTATCACCAAAATTGGCAATATCCGGTGTAACAGTGACAGAGCCTCCGGATGATGACAAAAGTCCGGTCGAGCTGCCGTCGGCTTCCATAACCTTGGATGAGGTATTAAAACGATACTGCGGCAGACTTCCGTCCAGGGTATAAAAATATTTTGTTTCTCCATAATGGGTGCTTCCTGACGGTACGATCCGGATCGCAGCCGCCATATCAACGGTCTGTTCCACATTTTCTTTTACTGCTGTACCCGAATATGTCACAGAAACCTTCCCCGTATACTGTCTTGGATAATATCCGAGTGAAATGGTATCTACATCTCTTGCCACATAGGCTGTGTCTTCATATGAGATGGGCAGGACATTGAGCTTAAAAGTTCCCTGTCCCCTTATACTTTCCGGTATGGTAATTGTTTCATTGCCACTTCCGCTGCCACAGTTCCATACCTTTACGTTGGAGTTGCAGTAATACCAGAGATTGGAAGAGTCAGCCTGTTTATATCCTATATAATTGCGGTTGTTCATGGAAACAACAGTAAACTTATTGGCATACACCTTTCCTGCCGCCGCATTCAGCTCAGCGATCAGATTATTATCCTTAACATATGTAAGCCCCGGTGAAACAGATGCCTGTGTCGTATAAAGGATCAGTGCATTGCTCACGGTACTGTTCCCTATTACGGCATTCAGAAATACGGTATCTCCGACATCGGCCTCCGTTGCATTGTCTGCACCATTTTCTCTTCCGGCAATGATATTTTCTTCTGCGACACCGGTCAGGCTGGTTGCGGTAACCTTTGCCGTAACCCGGATGTTATTATTGGCCGCAGACAATGGCAGAAATCCCCGTCCCATACTGAACAGGACAGTCATACCCAATACCCCGGTTAATACAGCTGCTAAAAGGAAGCGTCTGTGCTTCGGTATTTTTTTGTGGATTTGTTTTTTCAGATTATCTGAAAGTTTCATTTAGAGTTCTCCATCTGAATTATATTGATCCTGCTTCTTTTGTATCCTTCGTATTCTCCTGCGTTTCTCCACGCGATAAACGGAAACAACAACATAAACCACTACAAACAGGACACTGTAGCCAATGATAATAAATACTACATATATCCACTGGAATGAAAATTTATGTTCATCCGATAAATCCACTCCAACCAGTGCATAACGGCTGAAGTGATCTGTTTTGGCATATGCCATCTGACCGTCACGTCTGGTTTCAAGCTTTTGTATTGATCCATCATCAGCAATATAGATCATACAGATAACGGCACTTTCAAGCTCCTTTGGAATCGGCAGACCGATTTCTACCGTACCCTGTGGCTCAATTTCATTTTCTCCATCGCGCAAAGACAGATCGTATACCGATATCACTCCATATTCATTGCCAAAAATGGTCTTGATATTATCATTTAAACCGGCATTGCTGTTGACCTTTACAACTCTCAAATTAACATTTCCCGGAATGACATTTCTTTTAGCGGATATCACTGCATGATAGTCGTAATCGGCCAGAACCACATCGGTAAACGCCGTTCCGGAAAAATCAAACTCTTCACGCCGGTCTGAAAGCCCCGAAGCATCTGTATCATGCAGGCTCTTTTCCTGCTCCTCTGCCAGCAATCTTGCTTTTTCCTCAACTGCCGGTATTTTATTGACCACATACTCGAGCTCTAAAACATTACTTAACTGATACCCTTCTTTATATCCGACTGCCTTGATCGTAACATTACGGTTTATGGAAATACCTTCTGTTGTATATACAAGAAGCTTATCCAGATTCTGCAACGTGGGCTTTGTACCGTCCGTTGAATAGTAAATGGTAATATCATCAGACTTGTCATCTTCTACCGAAAGGTGGATGATGGTTGCCGGTTCCAGCAATCCGGATGCGGTATCGGAAACCGGTGTTGCTGCCTTTCCGGCTGCATCATATGTAAATTCCGCTATCTCCGATGTCTCCCCATCCTCGGAAATAACAATGGCCTTTAACCGCATTCCCTTTGTTACCTTAATCGGCTCCGTATATAAATTGGAATTGACCGTAGGATCCTCCCCATTGGTCGTATAATATATTTTTCCTTCCCCGGCGGTCAGCGTAACCTTGGTAGCGCTTGTAAGCACACCGCCGGACGGGGTGGCACTTACCTTTGCCAGTCGTTTTTTCAGCTTGTAGCTAAACAATGCATATGCTTTGGTCTCACCACCCTGCGCAATCGCAACCGCCTTTACGGTAACAGTTGTTCCGGGCTCTGCATCCAGTCTGACACTATTTCCGCTCTTACTTGCGGCAGTCGGGTTGGATCCGTCTGTCGTATAATGGATCACGGCATCACTGACATCCGAGATCAGGTTAACAATGGACCCTGCCGTTACCTCAGACCCGGATGGCGGATCCGCGGTAATACCACCTGAAAACTGGCTGATCGTATAAGTAAATGTAGCTTCATCACTGTCTGTTTTTCCATTTAGGGATGCATAAGCCTTGATCGTCACAAGATCTCCCGAATTTCCATCCAGGATCACGGAATTTCCGATCATAACAGACTTGTTGTCCGGATCTTTCGGACTGGTATTGTCCGTCGTATAAAAAATAGTAGCTCCCTCTGCTGCAGACAAGGTCACAATAGCACCTCTTGTAGAAACAGATCCCGAAGTCAGGGAGGCTGTAGGTGCCGCCAGTTTTCCCGAAACAGTATAATTTAGGGAAACTGCCTTACTCGCAATGGTATTTTTTACGGCAATCGCTTTTATTCTGATATCCTTGGAAACTGTAATGCCCAACTCTTTATCGTAGGTCATGCTGGAAACGGTCGGATCTTCCGGCTCACTTCCGTCACTTGTCATGGTGTAATAAATCACAGCACCCTCCGTGGCAGAAGAAAGTCTGATCACCGTTCCTCTTGAAACCTCTCCGGATGCGATATTGGCAACCGGATTCTGCACCTTGCCGGGGTATTCAAACTGAAGAATACTCTGTTCACTCATATTCATACCCTTTTTAACGGCAACGGCATAAATCGTAAACTTCGCAGTTTCATCCTCTCCCTTTGCAGGCATTTTGATACCATCCGTTGAGTTGTACAAAAATGTAGTATTTTTGGAATCCTCCGGTATCTCAAAGCTGCCGTCTGCATTCTTATTCAATTTTACATTTCCTGTGAGACTGTAATAAATATCCACACCTGCTGTTGCTGACACCAATAGGATCTTCTCTCCCGGAACAACCACAGGTAATGCCGTCGCACTGCCGGCCGGCACACTGGTTACAACCGCCGCCTTTCCCGGTTCTGTAATATCATAGCTTTTAGAAGCAATGGGACTAACCAGTGATTTTTCAGTAATGGCAACTGCACATATATTGATTTTCTGATCTCCTGTTACCGTAATCCCTTTTGCGGCATCATATTTATATACATCCTTGGGAAGTCCGGCTTCATTCATTCCATATGTCACACTCTGTAAGTCGGCAAGCTGACTCTTTGTAAAGTCACCGCCTGTCTGATCTGCCATATAGTAAATCTCCGAATTCAACGAAAGATTCTTGAGATATACTTTGGAAAATCTGGCAATCGCACTGTCCGTCGGTTCAAAAGTGACAGCCTCCGCTGCCTGAACCGGAGTCACGGAATAATAAAATGTACTATCCCTGCTTGGCAAATATCCATTCCGGAAAGCAATAACGGTAACCGTTCTCTGAACGGTACTTCCTGTCTGATTTGGAAGTGAAATTCCTTCATCGGTATAAATCGATCCATTTTCGATGACAAACCATCTTCCGGCGCATCCCACATAAACATTCTTGCCTTCCGCTACCATGACCGGTGTATTTTTCCCGACAGACGGATTAGCCTGTTCTAACCGTTTTTGAGTTGCATCATCCACCATATTGCAGGTAAGTGTATCCTGATCGACAGCATATACATATACCTGATCATCCTCTTTTACCACATAGGCATTATCACCTGTTCCAATGCTTTTTGCTGTATGCTGTGATGTACCGGCCGAAGGAATCAGGGTCGGCGCACCGACCTGTGTCGGCATCTGATAATCAAACTCAAAGATTCTGCTGCCGCATATTTCATCTCCATAAAACTGAAGATATACATAGATTGCTGCATTAGACCCTGCATACTGCAGACAGTCCAGAGGAATTGTTTTTCCATTAAGACCGGAAGCATCTCCTTCAATCGTACCTGCTGCAATAATGTCACTTCCAACAGAAAGATTGGGATCTGTACCAAGTCCCTTAAGCGTGGTCAGCGAAGCAACCGGTGTCGTACGGATAACATACCGGATACCTTTCAGTGCAAAGACAGGATCAAAACCATTTTGTGCAGATGCATAAGCATAGGAATTGTTGACCTCCTGTACGTTGGTATCTGTCTGAATCGTCAGAACATCATCTCTCCACAAAGTATTGGCATTGGCTGATAAAGACATCTGGTCCCAGTCACGGATAATATGGATTTCATAGGTTATTAAAGACGGTTTACGGTATTTTCTGGTTCGTACCACAGAAAGATACACGGTACTGCCTTCTGCATAACCTGTCAGGGAAATTTCCTGACCGCCTGACGAAATATTTGTGCCATTATTGATAATTTCCTGTTTTACCTCATCCGTATCGGACGGGCGAGAGGTATCAATTCGGTAATAATACCGGAAGGCTTCTGTAAGTCCTGATCCTTTTCCGGAATCATGATCATAAGGCTTTATACAAAGTGTATAGCTGTTTATAAAGTTGTAAGAAACCGCCGGATCCATTTCATGGGAAACCGTGTCGAGCTTCTGTGTATTGCCGATAACCTGTCTGTCTGTTGCATACAGCCTGGCATCCATAACCGCCGTTTTTACCGGCTCTCTGTCTGTCATCGAGTATTCATATGCCGTCAAAGTACTGTCCGGCGCTATTTTGATCAAAGGATAAATATATCCGTTTACAACCCAAAAGCCTTCATAGCTGACGGTATCTGCATCAAATAAGATATAGGCCGATTTTTTTGCCAAAGAAGCATCTGTCGTATAATCGGCAGCCTCTGTATATGCATCATCCGATCCCGCAATACGGTAAAACAGTCTCGTCGCATCCTCACATACTGCTGTATCTGCTTCCTCCCCACTGATATACGGACTGATATAGTCATTGTCCGGATCATCCTCTTTGCGGACAGCCTTTTGCAAAGCACCATACTGATACTCGGTGGTAACCAGCTTGTATTTCTTTGCGAAATCCGCACCTGTTACATAATACTGATGTCCGTCACAAAAAGTTGCCTGTGTGATTTCCATCCAGGAGCTTTTATAGGTACGACCGTCGACATTGGAAACCGGCGAAATACTGATATCCATTAGCTTCATGTCAGCATCTGCATTGATATTTTCTTTATAGGTGTATCTGGTCGACTCGCCTCCGATAATCGTCATATAACGGTAATCCATGGCAATACTGATATCATTCCTTCTCTTTAAGGATGCCAGGATCACATCAACTGCAGGCTTGGTACTATCCGGATTTTTCAGCTCACCGATAACAAGGTCATCGGTATTGATATCTGTGCAAAGCCAGTTCATCACAAGACGGTATGTATTTCCGCCGTCCTTTGATAAATAACGTACTCCGTAATCTTTTTTACAAACCTCTTCCCCACTTCCTCCGGGTTTGAAGTCTTCCGGATTATACGACACAAGCGAGATTGTTTCGCTTCCGTTCTGATAAGATGCTCCCCGAATAGTTTTTATCGTAGCATCCCCATCCAAAGAAATACGATCTCCAACCAATGGATGACCACCACTGACTTGCCGGTTGCCACTCATAAAACAGTTTTTGATCTGCAAAGCAGACGCACTGTCTCCACTTCCGATCAGAGTTCCTGCAAAAGCACCGGAACCGGATGCATGGATATTGTCTGAATCGATCACTGATTTTTGCAGCGTGACCGTTCCGCTTTTAAGTCCTCCAAGAAGTCCTCCTGCCGATATCCTGCCTTTATAGGCATTGTCTGCATTGACGTTAACCGCCGAAGCCAGCTCTATGCCTTCATAGGTAGAAGGAACAGCCAGATATCCACATAAACCACCTGCAGAAACCTCCGGATCGATCTGTAATGTCACCGAAGCATCTGTATAAGTACCGGATTCTGTATATTTTTTTCCATTGGTGATTGCAGGCATGGATGTCCCACCGGTAGGAATCGCATCCACATTCTCTGCAGCAGCACTCTTTTCTACCTTATATTTTGAAACACTGGTATCAAGAACTGCTGACGTTTTGGTGTAGGAACAATCCTCATAGTTATCAATCTTTGTCTGTAACAGCCCTTCTGCTGTTTTTCCTTTGATATCAAAGATTACCTCTCCCGCTGACGTACCGGCGCTTAAGCTGATATTGAAAATGGATGCTCCGTTATCCTTACCGGCTAAAACACCGGTATATATTTTTGAGGGCAGCCCGGTCAGCGCATCATCAGCCAATACACAGTTCACTTTATTCTGATCCACCGTATACACATAAGAGACCGGTTGTCCCTGCAGGGTGCCCGCCTTGACCTTGGTTACTGTTCCGGTCGTCTTTTTCAGTATATATTCATCATATTCATAGATAACCGCCTGCCGGCTGTCGGTCCTCTTATAGTACTGTATATAAGGAGTGATCGTGATCTGAATATCTTTTTTGTTAATATCATGGATCGTATAGGATTTCTTATCTTTGTCTGAATATCCGGTACCGGCAGCGGCACTGTTATCCAAAGCTGCTGTCCCATATGTGTCAGTCCGGTTATTAAGCTGATACTCATTGAGTTTGCTTACAGAGTCACAATTATACTTGTTATCTGTCAGATTTTCCCACCATACAGGCGAAAAATCCGGTACAACAGCAACTGTTGCCGAAGTATCAGCATCTTCAAAGCTATTCTTACTCCATAAGTCGGATTTGACATCCGGAATTTCTGTATTCAGAAGATTTCCTTCTTTTTCAATCTGGCTTACCGTTCCTGCCTCACCGGAAGACGCATCCCATGAAAGCGAAATATTCTTTTCATTCAGCATTGTGCCTACGTTTTTTCCATTATTGGGATCTGAGGAATCAGAGGACTGGATCGTTGCAGCCAGTATTTTATTCAGATCATTTTCAGAAATACTCTTCCCGTCTCCGGCCGTGACAAGAACCTTGTATCTGGTCTCCTGATGGGCATTTTGTGTCACTTCCTTGGTGATCGTTTTTTTGGCCGTAATATAATCATAAACACCGGCGTTTGTATCCGTATTTGAATCCTGATTGTCAATCAATGTGACAGGATCGGATACCGTTGCGGTTGTATCACTTTTTAATGTCAGATCAGAATCCGCAACATCAACGACACTTTCCGCAGCACCGATATCTGCCCCGGTTTCAATCTGCATAGAAGGATTCTCTACATTGATGATCAGATCATGCACCTTCGCGCCGGATGAAAGTGTTCCAAATAAAAAGCCAAAGCTGTTTTCCTCATTCAGAGCCTGAACTACAGATGTGGTGGCAGGAAGTGTGATCTGGTAGCCGTTTCCATCCAGTTCTCCCTGAAAAGTTCCTGTTGCATAATTCTGATAAGTAAAGCTTCCATCTGCACCTTGGGCATCTCTCAATTTGTATGCAACCGATAAATTTCCGGAAAGCTCAATATCATTGGCCAACTTGAATTTCATACCGGGATCATTGTAGGAAGCCAATCCGCCGAAATTGATCAGCTCATACAGCTGATATTCATTTTTGATCAGGTAATACCCGCCCTCACGCTCATAGATCTGTGCAAGCGGTGCCTCCCCGCTGCTGTTTTTAACCTCATCGCTGACACCGAGTACAGTCTGATAGGCACCATCAAACGGGCGGTCCACAAGCTGATATGCAGCACTTACATAAACCATTGCCACAACAGAACAGACTATGACCGCCAAAATACCACTACCGGCAATCACAGCTCTTTTCTTATCCTGTTTCAGCTTCTCTATGCAGTTTGTAAAAAACACGTGCAATGCTTTCATATGTTTCATCCTGACTAATGATTGTTATTTAGGATCTATTCAGAGCAGTATGCCCGAAACAGATCTGTCTGAGCCTTTGAAAGACTTTTTCCCACCTTGGCATATTCATTGGACACAGCCTGTAATATATGCTTCATACTGATGGGTTCACTTTTTGCCATTGCCATATAGGCACTGTGCAGGGCAGCGTTTTTAATTGCCGCTCCCGATAATTCAAACGCCTGGGAAAGAGCCAGTGCATCAAAATCATCATTGATTTCTGCTTCCTTTGGAAAGATGCTTTCCCAAAGCTGTCTTCTCAATTCGACATCCGGCAACGGAAAATGGACCATATAAGATATCCTGCGCCGGAATGCTTCATCAAAATTTTGAAGAAGATTGGTCGCCAGTATGGATACTCCGTTATATTGCTCTATCCGCTGCAGCAGATATGCAGTCTCTGCATTGGAATAACGGTCCTGGGCATCCGATACATCACTTCTTTTGGAAAAGACCGCATCTGCCTCATCAAACAAAAGTACACATTCTTTCTTTTCTGCGGCATCAAAGACCTTTCCGATATTTTTTTGTGTTTCTCCAATATATTTACTGATCAGCTGGGATAAATCCACCCGGTAAAGCGGCATCCCAAGCGCATTGGCCATTACTCCGGCCGCCATCGTTTTGCCGGTTCCCGGAGCTCCGTAAAACAAAATACTCATACCGTTTCCATAACTGTATTTTGAGGAAAATCCCCATTCCGAAAGCACTCGCGCCCGGACTGAGATCATATCGCAGATATCCCTAAGCTGCCCGGACTGATACGCCGGAAGCTTCAGATCCTCAAAGCCAAGTCTGGTTTTTAATACATTCATCCATACCAGACTTTCACCTGTTTTTTCCCGGTCATCCATATGGACCGTACGGTACAGGTAACCGGTATCCTTGAGTGGAAGCTTCTGCAGGTCGATCACAACCGCAGTTACCGATAAATATCCGGAAAGCCGGTTGAGCAGAGAATAATCGGCATACTGCATATCCACACATACAAAAGCCCCATACAGCATGGCACATTCGATAAGCTCCAACTGCTCCCGCTGAGAATAACGGTATCCTGTGATACATACCCACAAAACCGGCATCCCGATATCGGACAGAACCATCTCCAGGATACGGTATCCTGCATTTTCATCCTCTCCATCCAGAACCAGAGCTTCCGGATTTTCAGGCGGTTGCTGCATGACCCTCTTTATAAAGGTCCTTGCCTGTTCCATGGCAAGACCGGATACACTGCTTTTTACTTCCTCCAAAAAATGAAAATCCATTCCTTCCGGAAGTACCGGCTTTCTTCCTTCGATAAAAGAAACAAAAACCGGAGACAGGAAAAGCCGATCATCCTTTTGTACAAAACAAAGCGCCGGACTTTTCCGGTAGGAGCTTACAAGATTAACAGATAAAATCCTGTACGCTTCACTTATATGCAGCGGCATCCCCGTCTGCAGTCTGACATATAGCAAAACAACTGCCAGCAGCTTTTCTTCATCGGATAATTCCAGAATACGGAATGCTTCCGCAGCATAGAAAAATCCCATTTCTTCTGTTGCGCCATCTAAAATATCCTGCAGCTCCTCTATCCACAATATGTAATTTTCTTCCAGTACATGCAGATTTTCATAAACCTTTTTTCCAAGGCATATCAATCGTACATTGTTTTTTTCCAAAATTTCCATTATAGTTTTTCGAAGGCTTCCTTTACCTCTTCATATATCATTCCAAAGTTAATAATGGTTTCACCGACAACCCCTTCATCAAAGGGCGCATCATCAGCAGATGCAATAAGTGCTTTATACTGTATCTGACAAGTCTCATCCCCGTCCTCTTTTGAATAAAAGAAGCTGCCTGTAAATGCTTTTCTGTTCCATTCATTTAAAAGCTTCAATATCGAAAGTTCATCCTTATCCTCAAGTTCTGCCGGGATTTGTGTATAAAGCATTAAATACTTGGTATAAACCTCTTCCTCCGGCAGCTGTATGATACGGCCGATCAAAACCCGTTCCAGTTCTTCCATGGTCTGTGCCGGTCCATCCTTTCCAGGAAATTCGACAAGCAGAAGCTTATCTTCACCTTCCTCCGCGGCATCTATAACCTCGGCAGATAGATCGATATCATTTAAAAAAGCCGCCAGACTTTCCAATTCATTCTGTTTTTGCTGTAATGTCAGAAATGCCATGCTGTTTTCCTTTCCTGATTAATTTCCTTCCTGCGAAAATGCAGCAGACAGGGAGGCTATGATCTCTTCGCGTGACTCCGCACTCCGGATGCTTGAAACCTTCATATCTGATCCGCGTCTTACACCGACAATATAGTCAAAATCATTTTTAACCTTGGAAATCACGTAGTCCTTTGTATCCGGGCCTGCTTTCTCATCTGAACCGGTGATCCAGTTTTCGTTTTCCTTCATGATAGAAGCTAACACATCCATTTTTTCATAAAGTGCCGTTCCCATTTCATTGCGGACATAGGCCTTGTTCTTTCCTCTCTGGGAATGCTTCTCCAGTCTGGAATTGACCAGACCTCCTGCCTTTTTGCTCACCTCAGCCAGACCTGCCACTGTTTTGATAACAGTACTTGTGATTACCAGTCCACCGCCTCCGGCAGCACCCACACCGGTTGCGGCGCAGATCTCTCCCGAAAGCTTTATAACATTTCCCGCAAGCTTTGCAGTACTGTTTACACTGTCAAAGCCATTGGATCGAATCTTCAGGTTCTGACGGTGAGCCAGTTCATTTTCAACCTCATATTCATTCAGGATATCCAGGGCTTCCATTGCATGTATCTTGCTTTTGTATGCGGCATTATAGGCAGCCGGCTGCGCTCCGGCCGGATTATTCTGTGCCTTCTCGCGTTCTTCTTTTTTTACTCTCCACATATGCTCTGCCAGTTTTTGATTGACAGCCGAAAAACCGGTTGCGGCATTTTCTTTATGTTTGCGGTGTAAAAAACCGGTATCTACCCTGTTCATAAAACGGGTGATCGCATTGCGTCCCTGATATTGGTTGGCCGCAACTTCCTCATCACTCTTGGCAATCTGCATCTGTGCGCCGACCTTACTAAGAAGCTCCCGCCGTTTGTTCAGGATGCCCTTTTGGGAAAAATCATCCAGCGTAAACAATGCAGCATCCGCTTTACTCTCTTCTCTTTTTTCCAGTTTTTCTCTTTTATTTTTCAGGCGGTTTTTCAGCTTTACCATCGAATCGGACACCACCATCCGGTACTTTCCGGCAAAAAACACCTCCATGGAAGCCTTTGCAACTCCCCCTGCATTCTGCAGGAGTGAAATACAGGTTCCCAAAAACGGAACCATGCTGATAAACGGTCCGGTTCCATCAACAATGCCACCGATCAGATCCAGAAATTTTTCAAAACCGCCCCTGATCCGTAATACTTTTTCCTGTCTGTCCATCAAAGCCTTGTTTTTTACTACGGAAACAATTTCCATGATTATCTCTATGATCGTCTTTACCACATTAAAAGCAGCAAGCCCACAGCCAAGTCCCTCTGAAACACCAAATTCCAGCCCCTGAATTTTGGGCGGATCGGCATTGATCTTATTGCAATTTTTTAATTCCGCAAGCTTCTTATCAAGGCTTTTCCGATCCGATACACAATCTTTAATATCCGAATAATTTGAGAATATGCTGGAAGTCCATTCTTCAATCTTTAAAAGGAAGCCCCCAACCTTTTGACCAATGGAAAGTCCTCTTTTGATATTTTGTCTGGCCTTCTCATGCTTTTTAGGTGTCGTCTGAGCCTGCTTAAGGGCCTGTACTTCTTTCTCTAAATCCGCCTCTTTGTTTTCTTCCTGCTGTTTTCTTAAATTTTCTTTTCCGCCTTCATCCTGCTCTTGATCAAGTGCCTGCTGATTTTTCTGCTGCAGAGAATCCATCGCCCGCGCATACAGTTCACGTCTTGCATTGCCGACTTCACCGACATGCATGACCATGTCATAAACACTCTTATGATTTTTTACCAGTTCGCGTACTTCCTGCTTTGTGGCAAATTTCCGGCTTACCACTTCGGACAGATCACCAATATCTTTTGCAACCTGTTCAGACGGAGCTGCTCCCATGATCTTTTGCCGGTCCTCTTTATCAAAAGCATCGGCAACCGCTTCGTCCTCCGATTTCACATTGGATTCCATCTGTGTCACCGCATCAATCAGCGAATGTTTATTTTTGGCTTTTTTCCATTCATCCATTTTGCTTCTGCACTCAGCATAAAAGCTGTTGCGGACTGACACACGGTGTTTCACTCTTTTTTCCTGTTCCGGTGTTTTTCCCCCGCCGGCTGCCGTGGCACTACTCTGACCGGTCGTACTCTCTGCGACCTTAGAAGCCTCCTGTGACGGACGCAAAGCTGTCTTTTGCTGTTGACCGGAACCTTTTGTAGTTGTTCTTCCAAACAGTTTCCTAAACAATCCCTGTTCCTTTTGTGGTTGTTGTGTCTTCTGCTGTGTCTGTTGTAGTGGCATATTATCACTTCCCCTTTATAAAGTCCTTAATCTATGTCCTCAACCAGATCATAATAACCGCCAAAATCCGATGCGATCATATTCTTTCCGATTTTACTGTTTTCCCTCTTCATAGCCTTAAAAATATCTGTCATTTCAACAGCCCGCTTTTCGGGAGCCGCACAAAAAGCGGCAGCCAGAGCAATATTTTTGATCTGACTTCCGGTCAGCTTAAACTGTGATGCCAGAAATACATAATCGAGATCTTCGACCGGCAGCTGTTTGGGAAAAACATGCTCCCAGATTTCCAGTCTCTGATCCACATCCGGAAACGGAAATTCAATGACAAATTGAAATCTTCTCATAAATGCAGCATCAAAGTTCTGAAGCAGATTGGTCGCCAGTATAATGACCCCTTCGTATTCTTCGATTTTCTGTAACAGATAGGCTGTGCTTGCATTTGCATATTTATCCTGGGAATCCTTTACTTCAGAACGCTTGCCAAACAATACATCAGCCTCATCAAAAAATAAAACGCTCTGACTCTTTCTGCCCTGCTCAAAAATCTCACCAAGCTTTTTTTCAGATTCTCCGACATATTTTGACATGACCTTCGCCATATCAACCTTGTAAAGTTCCAGTCCCAGCTCCTTTGCAAGCACCTGTGCTCCCATCGTCTTTCCGGTTCCCGGCGGTCCGTAAAAGATCATGCTTGTTCCTTTTCCATAAGCAATCTTTTTGTGAAATCCCCATTCATCAAACACCTGTGTCCAATAACGAACTCTGTTGACCGCATCCCGTAAAAGGCGCTTTTGTGCAGCCGGAAGTACCAGATCTTCAAAATTATGGATGGTACTGATCTTGACGGCATCCTTCTTTAAGGTGTGGCCAAGCTGCCTGTGGCAGGCTTCATTTAACATATCAAAATCCGTTTTATCCAGAGCCTCTCCCTGCATCTGTAAAACGGCATCTTCAACACTGTTTTTGATTGAACCCGGTGTCAGAACATATCGCGCGGGAAAGATATCCAGATATTGTATGAGTTCTTTTTCATCAATTCCCAGCTCTTTTTGCCATTTTTTTAAATAAAATTCCCAGATCACCGATCTTTCCGCTGCAGAGTTTTTATCAAGTTGGATCTGTATGATTTTATAGTCGGTACGCGACAGCCTGTCAGACAGTCTGTCCAAACCTTCTGAGAGAGTAAATCCAAAAAAATCAAAATACTGTTCCATCTGCCATTCTACAGACTCTAAAGCGGCAAAGCTCTCATCGGAGTCATCAAAATCCGTAAATGCCACAAATGCATCTCCCTGTAACAGGGCCTCCAATGCAATTTCCCTTATGTATTCCTCCATATTTCCTGTTTTCAGCTCAGCGGTAAATCTGGCACTGTCAATCATCATAATCGGCCTGCGCTTTTCCCGGCAGTATTCTCTAAGCAGCGTTTTCCTGCCACTTCCCGTTTCTCCTGTCAAAAACAGGATCTCTTTGGGTGCTAAGTCTTCACACATCCGATCTATTCTGACAAGCAGATCTTTTTTTATGGGCAATGCCTGCGCTTCCCTTTTCGGATAACAGATCGTCATAAAATCCTGTAAATGTGTATTCGGGCTTCCGATATCCCATAAAAAAGGAACTACACGTTCCGACAGCTGAAGCCCAAGATGCAGACCGGGCTGTCTGTTTGCAGAAAATTCACCGGTAAACAAAAGGGAAAATCCCTGAAAACGCTCCACAAAATGCCGGCTCCAAAACTTTCTTTCAACCGGATCCAGCGTAAAGATACGTATCACAAGCTCCGGGGTCGGATATTCCATATCATAGTCATCCGATAAAAGTGCAAAAATTCTTTTAAAATCAGAGCTATAGGATGCCGCAAATGAAAATAAAACCAGCAGCTTTTCAAATGTATCCAGCCCAAATAACCGGAACAAATAATAAACCGGAATCATGTGACCGTTTTCTATTTGCCCAATCCCCTCTTCTTCTATCTGCTCCAGACGGGATAAAAGAAATGTCATCTGTTGCTGATACTGCAGCATCGTTTCTTTTGTAAATCCGCATTCACCTATTCTGTTTAATTCTTCCCGATAATTGATCTTATCCCGTATCCGGCTGATACTGCCATTTTCGGCTAACACCACTGCATGATCCGAATATAACTGCAGCATATCCTTCAAAACCTGAAAAATACGATCATATGTAATTTCCAAAAACAGATCATTATCAGCTATTTTCATCCTGGTTGTCATCTTCTCCATGATCCTGTATCATTTCTTCACTCTGTCTGGCCTGGTTTCGCCGATCCCTGTAATACTCAAACATTTCATGCTTTTGGATATCCATGGCATAATTGATTTTTCGTAGAAAGAGACGGCTTTGATTCTCTTTACGATATAATAAAGCCTGCAAAAGATTTTCTTTCTGCATTCCATAAAGCTGTTTTTTGTAAAGGACTGCATTTTCTGAATGATGGCCCTTTCTTGACTGCTCTGCAATCTGATGCCTGAGCTCCATCTGTTCTTTCCGAAGGTTCCTTAACCGGAGCAATTCATCGGATTTCTGAAAAAACGGCATAGCTTTTTTTAACGCATCCATATTTATTCGGTTGTAATAGGGATTTATGGACTGCTCCGTCCAGGGCTTTGCCTCTGCTTTTTCGATCAGAACGGAGGCGTTGGGACTGTATTTGGAAATATATCCCCGATTTTCATTCTGTCCTTTCAGCAGCGTTTTCATCTGATATTCTGCCATTTCTTTCTGATAACGGCTGCTGATTGTGTCATATCGGGAAGTTTTCAGATTTGCAAAAATAAAGCTTCTTGCACGATTCGGATTGTAGCCCATCTGCAAACGGCTGAACATGGTATCGACCTTCATAAGCCTGTCACAACCAAATAAATGACCGGCTCTCTGATCCTCGTAATAGCCCTCTATACGATTATGGCTTGAAAAATGCTCTATCTGAATATGGCTTACAGCTGTCAGGCGGTCATAGACCTCCCGAAGCTTTTTGCTTTCCAGCATTTCAATCTGTTCCTGTGCTGATATCATAATTTCCCTCTTACACAATGTATGCCAATGTACTTCTTTGTTTTAATAAAATTTTATATTAAATTGAGACTGCTGGCCTTTTTGACCGCATCCGTTTTTCCCTTTACACCTAATTTACGGTAGTTTTCTGCTGCATAGTATTTGACCATTCGTTCCTTTACACCCAGACATTCTGAGATCTCACGGATGGTCTTTCCTTCTGACTGCATCTTTAATAAAAGCAGCTCCTCCTTTTTAAAATCAATCGGACTGACATTGTCGCTCAGTCCATACGCCGGATAATGATCTTTCATAAACTCCGCTTCCTGAACCATCTGTGTATACCATTCGGATGAGAAGGATTTATCTGCGCGTATCTCAGCCTTAACCTCTTTTAACAAGGGCAATACAAGCGCGCCCTCTTCCGACATGATCCGGATAAAATGATATTCGGAAAGCTTATGAAGAACTTCTAAAAATTCTTCTTTCCACTCTTCGTGGTTGCGGTATTTGATAACGGATTTTAAAATAGCAAGCTCCATCAGTATGTATGTGCGTGCATTTTTTTCGGCATAATAATTTAACTGCTCAATCAGTGCAATGGATTTTAAATAATCTCCTCTGATGATCATAACCCTCAGTTTGGTAAGATACCGATAACGTTCGAGCGTGCAGAACTCTTTTATCTCGTCCGGTGCCTGATTCATCCATTCATTGACATATTCCTGATTTCCGCCATAAAGCTCCAGCCGGCATCTGAGCGCCTGCAGATTCCGAAGCATCTGCTTATTTTTCTGCTCTTTTATCTTTTCCTCCAGACCATCCAGCAGTCTGTATGCATTTTTGACATCACCCATCAGCATACTCAGTCTTACCTGTATACCGGTGGCAGCAAAAGCAATTTCATACCTGCCGCTTTCCTGACTTTCGATCTGGGCTCTGGTCAGATATTTTAATACTGTGTATTTATCATATCCCTTTTCATAATAGCTTTCCCCAAGCCCGGCGCTTACAAGACCGAAGCCGTTCCTTTTTAATACCTTTACCAAAATCGGGCCTATGGTATCTGCCAGAAGCTGATCCTTTTTGCTCCATTCACAGAAATCCTTTCCACCATTCATCGTAGACGGAATATTGCCGGTAACGGTCATCTCCGGAATACTGATTCCCTTACTCATGACAAGCTTCGGAATGCTCTTGAATATATCTAAAAGCCCTTTGCTTCCTCTGTGCGGCAACGCAATATCCAGATAGGCAAGTCTTCCCTCGGCTTCTCTTTTTTCTCCACCGCTTACTTTGCCGCAGTAATTTTTCAGTTCCTGATACCAGTACTCACTTTTATCTTCCTGCAGGAGAATGGAATATGTCATACTCACAGCGGCCATCAGCACAGCATCACTTTTCACTTCATCCGGATCGAGTGCCAGATAATACTTACGAAGTTCATAATAATACCCGGCTCCCGGATTGCGTCTTCCGTTTCGGATCAACAGGTTGCGGATGCTTTCATTATCTTCTGACTGTTTGTACATCTCAAAAGCCTTTTCAATATCCTCCTGCTGCTCATAATACCTTCCCGCATTGTACATGCAGTTGTGAATAAGTCTTGTGCCCAGCTTATTTTTGGCCCGTTTTTGTAATGCTGCGATCAGAACATCCCGCAACCGGTATACTCCCTCGTTGCATACCATGAAATTGCCAAGATTCATGGAACGCTCTAACAGCTTGTCCACATCGTCTTCCCCTGTGATCTCCTGTGCAAGCGCACCGGTAAATTCATCTACAATGCTGACTTTCATCAAAAACTGCTGGATATCGGCATCCCATTGGTTTATAACATTATTTTCCAGATAGGAAACAAAGGCCTGTCTGACCCTTTCCACCATTTCCCTTCCCGGAAGCATCTGATGTTCGCTGATCAACTTAAAGGTGAGCATGACTGCATATGCATTCCCCTGTGCATAATCGAGAAACTGCTGTCCTAATTCATCGCTCATCTTTATTCCCTGTTTCCTGGCTAATGCTTCAATTTCCTTGTCAGTCATATGCATGTCTTCTTCGGCAATCAGCATCAGCTTATTATCAACATACAGTGGTTTTAACCACTCGGGAAGCTTACAGCGACCGGCTAATATCAGCCAGATATCCTTTCTTGCTGCCAGTTCCAGAATTTCACGCCTGATCTCATCCTGATCTATCAGATGAAGGTTGTCAATTACTACATAGGTACATTCCTTTTTCCCTTCCTCCGGTATGATCGAATCGTCCCAGAACTGTTCACAATAGTCTATATAAATATAGTTGTGAAAGTCCAGATACTGCCTGATCAGAGTGGTTTTCCCATAACCACTTGCCCCATACAGGTACACATCCTGCTGGAAGCTGCGTGCCAGTTTTAATTTGTGGTAGCCTTTCGACGGTGGAATATAATCTTTATCCAAGGTCTGATCCCCCTATACATTTTATTCGCATCTTTTACACAATGTACCCTGTTGACTTATTATATCAGACACTTTTTTCTTACAACATTGTACAAAAGTGCAATATTTCCATTTTTTTCAAAAATCTTTCTGTAAAATAAAAAAGCCATTGTACCAAAACAACAGCTTCTCTGCTTTTTTCAATGCAGGAATCCGATGCGGTAAATTTTGATAAAACTGTACTGCACCATCCGGTTTCTGCATATTTTTACAGCACATACGGCGTAATCTGATAAACATAATAATTAAGCCAGTTGCTGTATAAATTATTGGAATGACTCCTCCACTGTAAGTGTGGTTTCCTGGTCGGATCATCATCCGGGAAATAATTTTTGGGAACCTGAATATCCATTCCTTTTTTAAGATCTCTAAAATACTCTTCCTGGAGTGTCAGTCTGTCATATTCCGAATGTCCCATGACAAAAAACTGCTTGCCCTCTCCTGCCATCACAAGGTATACACCAACCTCATCCGACTCAGCCAGTACCGTCAGATCCTTGCAGGCGTGGATATCCTCACTCCGTACTTCGGTATGACGGGAATGCGGTGCCATAAAATAATCATCAAAGCCACGTACGATCGGGATCTTGCGGTTCATAACCTTGTGTTCAAAGACACCGAATACCTTTTGGGGCAGAATGTGCTTTTGCAGTCCGTAATGATAATACAGGCCTGCCTGAGCGCCCCAGCAGATGTGGAAGGTGGAGGTCACATTGGTCTTGGACCATTCCATGACCTCACAAAGCTCCTGCCAGTAATCTACCTCTTCATATTCCATATTCTCCACCGGTGCTCCGGTAATGATCAGTCCGTCGTATTTTTTCCATCTGATATCATCAAAGGATTCATAAAAGCGGTTCAGGTGGTTCGCAGATGTATTCTGCGAGATATGGCTTTTCATATTTAAAAAGGTAATATCGATCTGCAGCGGTGTATTGGATAAGGCTCTTAAAAGCTGCAGCTCTGTATCCTGTTTGATCGGCATCAGATTGAGGATCACGATCTGAAGTGGACGAATTTCCTGATTGATGGCGCGAAATTCGTCCATCACAAATATATTTTCATTTTCCAAAATCTCCTTTGCGGGGAGATCACTCTGTGTTCTGATTGGCATTTTTAAACCTTCTTTTTTTCTTTTCACTCATTGTCTGCATATCTTTTTTTTGGCAGACACATGTATTTTTAAGGGTTTTATCCCTTGTTCATCATATCATCATTTGCAAATATCGTAAAGCTATGCGATAGAACAGTCAGTCTTAAGACAGCATGGCAATAAAATCATCCTCTGATATGATCGGAATACCAAGCTCCTTGGCTTTTTTGTTTTTACCGGAGGTTGATGCCACGTCATTGTTGATGAGGTAATTGGTCTTGGAGGAAACACTTCCCGCTACCTTTCCACCTCTCTGCTCTATGACCTCCTTGACTTCATTGCGGTTGGCATAATGATATACATTGCCGGTAATGACAAAGGTCATGCCTGCAAAGATCTGCTCATTGTCATTCTGCTCCGGTTTCTCAATATGAAGCTGCTCATACAGCTCCTGTGCATTTCGGGCTTTCTTTTCATCGGAAAAATAAGAGACAATCCCGTCTGCCAATACCTCTCCAATGCCGTCTATCTCTGCAAACTCTTCCCTTGTGGCAGACTTTATCTTTTCAAAATCATTATCAAAGGCCTTACAAAGCACCTTGGCATTGGCTACACCGATGCCGGCAATTCCGATCGCATACAGATATCTTGGCAGAGTCGTATTTTTTGCCTGCTCCAATGCATCCATCAGATTTTGAAAGGATTTTGCTCCAAAGCCTTCCATCTGCGTGATCTCATCCTCAAAGCGGTTCAGGCGGAAAATATCCGCAAAGCTGTGGATAAAACCTTTGGCAATAAATTTTTCCAGTGTGGCCTCACTCAGACCGTCAATATTTAAAGCATCGCGGCTGACTAACAGGGTAAAGGATTTAATCTTTTTGGCTTCGCAATCCGGGTTGGGACATACCAAAGTCTTGGTGTCGATCTCTTTTCGTACCTCGGTCGGCATGCCACATACCGGGCATTTCTGCGGAATGGTCATTTTACCGCTTTTTGTCAGATTTTCGGCAATCTGCGGAATGATCATATTGGCCTTGTAGACCTTGATGCGGTCGCCAATGCCTAATTGCAGTTCTTCCATAATACTTAAATTGTGGACGCTCGCACGGCTGACTGTTGTTCCCTCCAGTTCAACCGGTTCAAAAATCGCTACCGGATTGATAAGACCTGTCCTGCTCGGGCTCCATTCAATCTCTAAAAGTGTCGTTTCTGCTGTCTCATCTGCCCATTTAAAAGCAATGGAATCACGGGGAAACTTTGCCGTTCTGCCCAAAGATGCGCTATATGCAAGATCGCACAACGTCAGTACCAGTCCATCAGACGGCACATCATATCCGGAAATCGTCTGCGCAAAGTATTCGATCCGTTCCATGATATTATCCTGATTGACACGGAAATACTCCACAACATCAAAGCCCTGTTTTTTCAAAAATAAAAACTGATTTTCCCTGTCGTTATCAAAATCAACCGGTGTTCCGTCCGTCTCAATGGCTTCTACGAGATTAAAAGCAAAAAGCCGTACATTTCTCTTGGCAGTAATCTCATTGTTTAACTGTCTGACGGATCCGCTGCACAAATTCCTGGGATTTTTATACTTGGCCTCCTCATCGGAAATCTCCGCATTCATTTTTTCAAAATCCGAATATGTGATCACAGCTTCTCCTCTTAAGATCAGCCGTCCCTTAAATGCAATCCTATGTGGGATATTTTTAAATACTCTGGCATTGTTGGTGATAACCTCTCCGATCTCACCGTTTCCTCTGGTAACAGCCTTTAAAAGCTCACCATCCTGATAGGTCAGAACGATGGTAAGTCCATCCAGCTTCCATGATAAGAGCGCCTCTTTTCCATTCAGCCAGTCCCGCAGCTCTTCCCGGCTTTTGGTCTTGGCTAAAGACAGCATCGGCTTTTCATGTCGCTCCTTTGGCAGCTCATCCACTGCCTCATATCCGACACTGACCGTCGGACTGTTGGACAACACCATGCCGGTCTCCTCTTCCAATGCCATAAGCTCATCATACAAAGCATCGTATTCATAATTGCTCATGATCTCTGTATCCTTGGCATAATATGCGTAAGACGCCTGATTGAGAATCCCGATCAGCTCTTTCATCCGTTTTATTTTGTTGTTTTCTGTATTGCTCATAGTTGTTTCCTTTTCTATGCTGGATGTTTTTTTATATTGATTCTACTTCCGTTTTAATTACTTATCGACTGCTTTACTGATTGATCGTATTCCCGCATTGACAGTTTGTTTTTGATTGGCTTTCTGCATTGATAACTTGTTTTTGATCAGCTATCTATATAGATTGTTTTTATATCTGACCTGCACCATTTGCTATATCATAAAGCTTCTCAAGCTCATGGTCTTTTATGATCCGGTATTCTCCGGGGTGCAGCTTTCCTATTGTAATATTGGCAATCCGCACTCTCTTTAAAGAAACCACATCATAATGGAAGCTTTCACACATCCTGCGGATCTGTCTGTTTAAACCCTGCGTCAGAATGATGCGGAATGTCCTCTTTCCAATCTGCTCCAGCTTACAGGGACGCGTTTTCTGATCAAGCTCCTGTAAATAGACGCCCTCTTCCATTTTGTGTATAAAATCTCCGGTGATGTCCTGCTTTACCTTGACAATATATTCCTTTTCATGATGATTGGCTCCACGCATCAGGCGGTCGATCAGGATCCCATCATTGGTCATCAGAAGAAGGCCTTCTGAATCCTTGTCAAGCCGTCCTGCATAAGTGACCCTGACCGGAAAATGAAGCTGATCCGATATCAGTTTGTCTGCATGCTTATCTCTCTGTGAACAGACAACACCAATCGGCTTGTAATAGGCAAGAACAGCCACATCCTGCCTGCTGCCGACATTTTTTCCCCGGCAGGTAACAGTATCTCTGCTAAAAACACGGTCTCCGGACTTTGCACTCCTTCCATTGATACAGACAACTCCCGAAGCTACAAGCCCGTCGGCATCTCTTCTTGAGCAGATGCCCGCCTGCGCCAGATATTTGTTGATCCTTACGCCTTCTGATTTGAAATTTTCATGATGATTATTATTTTGCTTTTTATTCATATAGTTTATTCTTTCTAATACCAGATTGCTGCGTGCTCTGCACTCCCACAATCCGGACATTTTCATTATAGTTGATTCACGAAATTATTTCCAGCATAAAACAACATGTACGCGAAATACTAAATATTGTTTACAAAGGACTTTCTTTTGTAAATAAAAGCACGAACTGTCGGGAAAGGAGGAACAAAAATGAGAAACAAAGCAATTGATACTGTCATCCTGACGCTCGTTATTATCGGAGCCGTCAACTGGGGACTGATCGGCTTCTTTGGTTTTAATCTGGTCTCTGCAGTCTTTGGCAGTATGACATGGGTTTCCCGTATCATTTATGCACTTGTCGGCCTGGGCGGTTTATACCTGATCAGTTTTTATGGAAATCTTGGGGAAGAAGAAGCCTAGAACCTGAAAACGGATGACGCAGCTTATCTACTACGCCATCCGTTTTTTCAGCCTCTGATTGACTTTTCTTCCAATATGAGGTAATATAATAACGCTTTACCAATTTAAAGTGCAACGCTTTAAAGCGATATTATTATATGGAGGTCTTAACATGAACAGGACAAAAGAAAGAACTCTGATGAGTTTCAGCCCGGATTTAAAGGTTGTGGACTGTACCTTAAGAGATGGAGGTCTCGTCAATAACTTTGGATTTACAGATGAATTTGTAAAAGATTTATATCAGGCCAATATCAAGGCCGGTGTTGATTATATGGAATTTGGTTATAAAGCATCCAAGGAGCTTTTTGATCCCAAAAAATACGGAAAATGGAAATTCTGTAATGAGGAAGATATCCGTGCCATTGTCGGCGACAATGATTCATCTTTAAAAATATCGGTCATGGCAGATGTAGGACGCTGCGATTATAAAAAAGACATTCTTCCTAAAAATGAAAGTGTAATTGACATGATCCGCGTAGCTACCTATATCCATCAGATACCAACCGCAATCGAAATGATTGAGGATTTTAAACAAAAGGGTTACGAAGTCACAGTCAATATTATGGCTGTTTCCAAGGTCAATAATGACGACCTCGATGCCGGTCTTGAACTGTTAGCCAACAGCAGCGTCGATGTCATTTATCTGGTTGACAGCTTTGGCCACTTCTATCCGGAACAGATTACCAAGCTGTCCCAGAAATATGTAAAAATTGCAGAGGAACACGGAAAAATCGTAGGTATCCATGCCCACAACAACCAACAGTTAGCATTTGCTAACACAATTGAATGTATCCGTAACGGTGTCTGTCTTTTAGATGCCACTGTAAGCGGTATGGGACGCGGTGCCGGAAACTGCTTTATGGAATCACTGCTGTGCTTTTTAAAGAACCCCAAATACAATGTCCGTCCGATCATCCAGTTTGTAGAGAAGCATATTCTGAAGTTAAAAGCCGAAGGTGCTGTCTGGGGCTATGATATTCCCTATCTGCTGACCGGTATTTTAAACAGCCACCCTTCTAGTGCTATTAAATTTATCAAGGAAAACCGGACCGATTACAACGCATTTATGCAAGAGCTTATGGAAATGGAATAAGCCTGCCAATCATATTCTCATAAAATAAAAAGCGTTCCTCTTTATGACAATACCTCCGAATATCTGTATTTTGTCATAAACCGGAACGCTTTTTATCATGTCTATTGTGCGCGGCTAACTGCTTCTTTCATGGATTTTACATACTCAGCCACAAATCTTGGTGATTCTTTGCCGTATTTTGCCACAATCTTGACGATCGCAGAGCCAACGATCGCGCCATCAGACAATGCAGCCATTTTTTCTGCCTGCTCCGGTGTGGAAATACCAAAGCCAACAGCCGCCGGTGTATCAGTCACCTCTTTTACCAGCTTGACCATGCTTCCGATATCGGTTGTGATCTCCTGTCTGACACCGGTAACTCCCATGGATGATACACAGTATACAAAGCCCTTGGCATCTTTTGCGATCATGCGGATACGCTCCTTGGAGGTCGGTGCGACCATGGTGATCAGGTCAATGCCATATTGATTGCAGACATCCAGAAACTCTTTCTTTTCTTCATAAGGGACATCCGGAATGATCAGTCCGTCAATGCCACACTCAACACAACGTTTCATAAATTTTTCATTACCGTATTTAAAGACAGCATTGGCATATGTCAGATATACGATTGGAACCGTCACACGCTCTCTTGCTTTTTTCACAGTATCAAACAAACGATCTGTGGTACATCCTGCTGCAAGAGCACGCTCATTGGCCTCCTGAATGACAGCTCCCTCAGCGATCGGATCAGAAAACGGAATTCCAATCTCGATCAAGTCAGCGCCGGCATCCTCCATGGCATACAAAAGCTTTTCTGTCGTATCCAGTGTCGGATCCCCACCTGTAATAAATGCAATAAATGCTTTTTTATTCTCAAATGCTTTTGCAATTCTACTCATATAATTCAACCCCCCTGTATCTGGCAATCGCTGCCACATCTTTATCTCCACGTCCGGAAACGGTACATACGATGATCTTATCTTTACCCATTGTTTTGGCAATCTTCATAACCTGTGCAACCGCATGGGCGCTTTCAATCGCCGGGATAATGCCTTCGGTTCTGGATAAATATTCAAATGCAGCTACCGCTTCTTCATCTGTAATCGGAACATACTGTGCTCTTCCGGTCTCATGAAGCATTGCATGCTCCGGTCCGATACCGGGATAATCCAGTCCGGCAGAAATAGAATAAACCGGTGCGATCTGACCGTATTCATTCTGGCAGAACAGAGATTTCATACCATGGAAAATACCAAGGCTGCCGTTGGCGATCGTAGCCGCATTCTTGGGATTATCCACACCAAGACCTGCTGCCTCACAGCCGATCAGCTGCACTTCCTTATCCGGGATAAATTCATAAAAGGTTCCCATGGCATTACTTCCGCCACCGACACATGCTACTACGGCATCGGGAAGTCTGCCTTCTTTTTCTATGATCTGCTGCTTGATTTCCTTTCCGATCACACTCTGGAAATCACGTACGATCGTCGGAAACGGATGAGGTCCCATAACGGATCCAAGAACATATAACGTATCATCCACTCTGTTGGTCCATTCTCTCATAGCCTCATTAACAGCATCCTTCAATGTCATGGTACCGCTTTCAACCGGATGTACTTTTGCTCCTAAAAGCTCCATACGATATACATTCAATGCCTGACGGATGGTATCCTCTTTTCCCATGAAAATCTCACATTCCATGTCCATAAGAGCTGCCGCTGTGGCTGTTGCCACTCCGTGCTGACCGGCTCCGGTCTCTGCAATAACCCTTGTCTTGCCCATTTTCTTGGCAAGCAATACCTGACCCAATACATTGTTGATCTTGTGCGAGCCGGTATGATTGAGATCCTCTCTTTTTAAATAAATCTTGGCTCCGCCTAAATCTCTTGTCATTTTTTCAGCATAATACAGTAATGACGGTCTTCCTGCATATTCTCTTTCCAGCTGATCAAGCTCCGCACAAAACTCCGGATCATTTTTGTAATGCTCGTAAGCCTCCTCTAACTCATGTACGGCGTTCATCAATGTTTCCGGAACATATTGTCCGCCATATTCTCCAAATCTTCCTACGCTCATATTGTCTCCTTTCTATTTTTCTGTATTGTTTCTCTGTGTTGTTTCTCTGTATTGTAATCCTATGATTTTCATGTCAAAAGGTATTTTGCCCCGACTTGATATCCATTTCCCGGACCTTTGCGATCATTGCCCGGATTTTTCCGGCATCCTTTAAGCCTTCCGTTTCCACTGCGGAACTGACATCAATTCCGAATGGTCGCCTTAATTTTATCAGATCCTGTACATTTGTTAAATCAATGCCGCCTGCTAAAAAATACGGTAATCCGATCTGATCATCCGGCGGCAGTCCCGACAGATCAAAGGTCTGCCCGCTTCCTCCCGGTATTCCCTTTACCTTTGTATCAAACAGCAGGTAATCCGGCTCGCACTGCCTTGCATTTTCAATCAGCTTCACGTTTTTTTGAAGGATCCGCTCTCTCTCCTGTCCCAAATCATCAATGACTGCATCCATACGTACTACCTTGATGACCGGAACCCTTGTTGCAGATCCCCTTTTTTGTGATCCTATTTTTGGGGTAAGTTCTTCTCGTAGTTGGTTTACATAATCTAGTCCTTCATCTCCGTGAAGCTGGATCACATCAATGGTTTTATCCGCTGCGAGCTTTACCACATGCCCGATCGGTTCTTTTACAAACACACCGACCGCCTGAATGGAAGGATCTAAAGCTTTCTTTAATTCTGCCGCTGTTTCATCGGATACAAACCGTTTGGTATTGGCAAACACAAAGCCTACAAAATCCGGATGATATTCATTGACCGCACAGACATCCTCCTGCCGTTTTAATCCACATATCTTGATATCACTCATAAGCTATTGACATCCTTTTCTAAGTTCATCCAGCATTGCTTTTTTATCACCACTGCGCATCAATGTCTCTCCGATCAGGACACCATTTACGCCGGCTTCGTGCAGCACTCTGATATCATCCTGTGTGCGGATCCCGCTTTCTGCAATAAAGAAAATATCCTGCGGAACCAGCTTGCGCAGCCTTTCACTATTGTGTACATCCACTGTGAAATTTTTCAAATTGCGGTTGTTGACGCCGATGATTCTGGCACCGGCACGTACTGCCATGTCAATTTCCGCTTCATCATGCGCTTCCACCAGAGCGGATAATCCGAGGCTGTCACAGATACCGATATATTCCCGGATCGTCGCCTCATCTAACAAAGCACAGATCAAAAGCACCATAGAAGCTCCCAACACCTTAGCCTGATAAATCTGATATGCATCTACTGTAAAATCCTTACGCAATACCGGAATATGCACTGCTTTGGCAATCTCCTCCAGATAGGTATCACTTCCCAGAAAGCGGCTTGGTTCCGTCAGAACGGAAATACATGCTGCCCCAGCTTCTTCATATTCTTTTGCTATTTTTAAATAAGGAAAAACCTCCGCGATAATTCCTTTTGACGGAGATGCTTTTTTCACCTCACAGATAAAGGAAATATCTCCCGCTTCCAGTGCCCGTTCTACCGGAAATCCGCTTTTCTTATCTGTATTGCACGCCATGGAAAAAGCCAGCTCCTTCATCTTTTCCATCGGTATCCTTTTTTTATCCTCAGCGACACGCTCCCGTGCGGTTTCTGCCAGTATTTCTAATATATTGTCTGCCATGGTTTACTTCCTTTCCATCCGTTCTGACTGCGTCCTGCTTCTACAGCTGTAAAAAGTTTTCCATCATGATCCTTCCGTCCGGTGTCAGCACACTTTCCGGATGAAACTGCAGACCATAAACCTCGTAATCCCGGTGTCTGACTGCCATGATCTCGCCGTCATCGGTTGTGCCAATGACCTTCAGGCATTCCGGTATCGTATCCGGATCTGCCGCAAGAGAGTGATATCTGGCAATCGGCACGCTGTCAGGCAGGCGGTCAAAGATCTTTTCTGCTTTGTCAATCTTCATCCTGCTCTGCTTACCATGCATCAGCTCCCTGGCATAAGTGATCGTCGCTCCATATACCTCGCAAATTCCCTGATGCCCCAGACATACACCGAGTATTTTGCATTTATCCTGCATTCTTTTTACAACCTCTTCGCATATTCCTGCATCCGACGGTCTTCCCGGTCCCGGCGAAAGAATAATGTAAGCAGGTGCTAACTTCTCAACCTCATCCACGCTCAGCTCGTCATTTCTTACCACCCGGATTTCTTCTTTTGCAAGACTTCCGATCAGTTGTACCAGATTGTAGGAAAAGCTATCATAATTATCAATCAATAAAATCATCAGCCGTTCACCTCGCTTGCTCTTTTTACTGCCTCAATAACAGCACCGGCCTTATTGGCACATTCGAGATACTCATTTTCCGGGATACTGTCGGCAACAATTCCGGCTCCCGCCTGTATATATACCTTGTCGCCCTTTTTTACCGCGGTGCGGATGGCAATACATACATCCAGATTTCCGGAAAAATCAAGGTAACCAATGGCTCCGCCATACACGCCCCTGCTATCCTTTTCCAATTCATCTATGATCTCACAGGCTCTGAACTTGGGCGCTCCCGATAAGGTTCCGGCCGGAAGCATGGTTGCGATCGTATCACATCCATCTTTATCCTTGCGAAGCTTTCCGCAAACCACCGACGCAATATGCATAACCTTTGAAAAACGATGGATCTGCATATATTCCTCAACTGCCACACTGCCGTATTCGGAAATCTTTCCGATATCGTTTCTGGCAAGATCCACCAGCATGTTGTGCTCGGCACGTTCTTTTTCATCGTCCAAAAGCTCTTTTTCCAATGCCAGATCCTCAGCAGCCGTTTCGCCTCTTTTTCTGGTTCCGGCAACCGGAAATGTCGTAAGCTTTCCGTTTTCCAGCTTTACCATGGTCTCCGGCGAGGTTCCGGCAATCTGTAAGTCATCGCACTGGATGAAATACATATACGGAGAAGGATTGGTTGTACGAAGCACCCGGTAGGTATTTAACAGACTGCTGTGATAGTCTGCTTCAAATCTTCTGGAGATGACCCCCTGGAAAATATCGCCTTCCTTTATATAATACTTGGTGCGCTCCACCATCGTGCAGTACTCTTCTTTGGAAGTATTGCAGGTAAATTCCACATCCTCCTGCGCGGTCTCCGGCATGAGCGGCGTATTGTCGTAGATTAAATGTATGATCTTGTCAATCTCCAAAAGCGCTGCATTGTAACCCTGCTCTCCTTTGTCACTATAATAATTGACGATCACCACAATTTTTTGTTTCAGATGATCATAGGCAATTACCTTGTCAAAAAGCATCAGATTATAATCATCAAATTCGCTGGATTTTAATTTTAACTTCGGCTCTGCATATCCGATCATTTCATAGGAGAAGTGCCCAACAAATCCGCCGGTAAAAGAAGGCATCCGATCTATTTGGGGAGATTTATATCGGTTGAGCTGTTCTCTCAATGCATCCATGGGATCTCTTTGCAGCTTCTGCTCAATAGCTCCACTTTTTAAAGTAACCACACCTGCTTTGGCTGAAATCTGCAGCAAAGGATTGACACCTAAAAATGAATATCTGCCCCATTTGTTTCCACCCTCTACACTTTCAAGCAGGAAAAATCTGCTGTCTATCTGTGCAAGCTTTCGAAGCAATGTGATCGGTGTCACAACATCTGCGTATATTTCCCGGCATACCGGAATGATGTCGTAATCCTTTTCATATTGTTTTGCTGTTTCATAATCCGGATAATACATCTTTTAGCACTCCTCTCCTTAAATTTGATAATAAATAATAAAAAAAGCTTCTGCCCCTGACCAGGGACAAAAGCTATTATTAACCTCTGCGGTACCACCCATATTGATTGTACAATCCACTCTGTCTGCATACACACTATATGCACCCTCCTGATAACGGGCAGGGAACCCGTTGACATCTACTCTGCAATCAGATCTAAATCCTGCATTTCAAGTCACCCTCGCAAGTCCATTCAACCATTTCTACCATACTGCATTCCACCTGCCGCAGCTCTCTGGGATGTCTTCCATGATCTACTTCTCTCGCTCATTGGTTTATTGCTTTATTGTGTTAAACTATTAAGATAGTAATATATTGAGTGGGATTTGTCAAGGGAAAATCTTTGGAATTTGGAACAACTAACAGTTCTAATAAGAAAATCATGGCTGTCGCAATTCTAAGAAAAAAATGGCTGTCCTGATTGAAAGATTAACTCAACATTGTTTACTATTTTTAGGATATATGTAATTTTCTAAAGAAATCTTATTCTTTATATCCTCTGGAAAGTTTATGTTGGATAAATCTATCCCTTTAGCAACATATCTTATATCTTTATAAACATCCTTGTCATTAACATTTTTTTGAAAAATTGCAATAACTTGAGATGTATATTTTGTAATTTTCTTAATGTTTTCTTTCAAGCACGACCTCGGAAAATATCTGTCATTATAAGTATTCTTTGAAATTCCAACACAACTGTTTTCACCACCGATAAGATAGTCACATTCCAGGTTTATTTTGGTCCTACCATCAAAGTCACCCGTCATTTTTGTTATCTTTGTTATTTGTGTTATAAGAGGAAGAGCCTCCATTTTAAGATCGATGGTTGAAGCATCAACAAACATGATCTCTTTTGGAGTGATATATGGTTTTCCAACACACCTGTGATAAAATTCCTTCGCTGTATGTTCACGTATAATTTGCTTACCTGTAACATTATCTATCTCCATTAATTTAAGCCCTGTTAAATGCTGATAATGGTGAGGATAAAATTCTATTTCTAATTCTTTTATAAGATTGTCAGCTCTATCCCGATAGATAATCAATAATACTGTTCCCGCTAATTTTGATTTAAAAAATTTTCCTTCTCTAATTGCTACTTCAACTGCTTTTTCTTTCGTAATTTTCATATAATACCTTTCAACAATCAAAAAAGGGAAAGCCAATGCCGAAACACTGGTCATTCCCTTTTAGTGGCTAATTTTTAGGTTGTCTGCCAACCAATCGGCACTTACGTCCGCCAAAGTTCGGATTATTGCGTTGTCCGTCAACACTCGGCACTTATGTCCGCAAAAAATTCAGATTATGGTGTTAGCCCACCGATGTAACATCGTTACATCTATTTGCTATTATATTACCACAAACAAGGAAATATTCAATATTTATTTTTATATGTTTATATTTGCTAATAAAAACTCAGTATTATAAATCTTGAGTATGACATATATGTATCGTATAATTGGAATTGCCTTGCAGAAATGCATTTGTAGATATTTTAATCTTATTATATAAAGAGGATTTACCATGCCAACCAACAATATCAACATGATAGAGATCACAGATCTGGCCAGTCCTGACCTTTTACCATATACCATGCGCGAAGTGGATCTTCTCCGCTACTACGAGCCCAAAGAAGGTCTTTTCATTGCAGAAAGTCCCAAGGTCATACGCCGCGCCATAGATGCCGGTTATGAAGTAGTTTCTGCTTTGGTCGAACATGACCATATAAAGCATCCGACTGATGAAATATCTGATGTTTTATCCAGCCTTACGGATGTACCGGTTTATACTGCCGAATTTGATATCTTAACAAATCTTACCGGCTACAAGCTTACTCGCGGAATGCTTGCGCTCATGCGCAGAAGAATCCTTCCTTCTGTATCCGATATTTGCAAAGATGCGACAAGAATCGCTGTTTTGGAAGATGTTGTCAATCCCACGAACCTCGGTGCCATTTTCCGAAGTGCCGCTGCCTTGAATGTTGATGCCATACTTCTGACACCGGCATGCACAGATCCATTATACAGGCGTGCTGCCAGAGTCAGCATGGGAACCGTTTTTCAGATTCCATGGACATTTTTAAGAAATGGATATGCAGAAATGAAAGAACTTGGTTATAAGACTGCCGCAATGGCTCTGACACACCGTTCGATTTCTCTTTCCGATCCGGCTCCTGCAAAAGAAAAGAAGTTGGCTATCATTCTCGGATCCGAGGGAAACGGTCTGAAACAGGAAACCATTGATCTATGTGATTATACCATCCGTATCCCTATGCGGGAAAATGTAGATTCTCTCAATGTTGCAGCAGCAAGCGCTGTTGCCTTCTGGGAGTTATGTAAGAAATAACCATTTTTAAAAATTTTTATATATTATTTATTCTTCATCCAACATCTTCCGGTATTTGCACTTAGGATAGCGATAACATTCAAGTACCTGCTTTTTTTCACCATTCACTTCTATCGTTCTGGGGACCAGTGTAGCCCTGCATTGAGGGCAATACGTTATTCTCATATTTTTTGCTGTTGCCTTTTTTTCACTCTGTGCAGCTTGCCTGTATAGCTCTTTGTGGCCGATTGACCGCATGCCGGATTGCAAAGCATCGACACTCTTTATCGGTATCTCCTCAGCTGGTCTTTCTTCAGCTTGTTTTTCCTCAATGTATTTTTCTTCGGACACTTTTTTCTCAGTCTGTTCTTCTACAGCATATTTTTCAGTGATATCCTCTGTCTGCTCAGACTCTTCCGGAAGAATATTCTCCGACAAATCTTCTTCCTGCAAAACTTTTTCCTGCAAAGCCTCTTCTTCCAATGGTTCTTTCTGCAAAACCTCCTCTGTCAAAAGAGCACTTTCCTGCAATTCGACATCTAGCCGTTCCTCTTTCTCATTACTATCGTTTTCAACATCTGCAATGCTGCCGCTTTCATCAGCCATATTCACTTTTTCCATATACTTTTTATCAACAATATCCTGTACATGGTTTTTCTTAACTTCCTGTGATACCTGAGTTGTCAGATATAATTTTTCTCCAAGCTGATCTACCACATCCTGTGTCAAAACATCTTCCATGTTTTCCATCTTTTTCAAGATGCAGTATTGCAGACTGTTCAAATGTATCACCTCTGCCTCATCTGTATTGTTTTCCAAGCTTTTAAATACACATCTATCGGAAAATACAACAAGAGATACAAAAGGAATATCCATCTCCAGATATTTTTTTAAATACTTGATGTGTCCTCTATTCTGCGCGATCGGATTATAAAAAGTATTTTTCTTACTCTTTCTGTTTTTACCTTTCAACGACTGAGTCCACATATAGTCTGATGCCTTACCAAAAATCCAGCCAGAGTAATTTTTGCTTTCGATTACCCAGATTCCCTTTCTGCAAATCATCAGAACATCAATCTCGGATGTTCCATCTTTATCATTGGGAATATAGCAGTTATACAGTATCTTTGCACCATCTTTAACAAAAACTGACAGTCTCTTTCTGATCAACTGCTCACCAATACGTCCTTTTCTTGCTATCTTATCTTCTTTTTTTCTGCTCTTTTTATTTTGATACTTTTGACCACGTTGTTTTTTTATGATTATAGGTAAAACAATATCAGCCAAAACACACAATAATAAAAAAATTAGTATTATTTCCATACTTTATCTCCATGCCTCCCCTAATCATCAATCTGATAAATTCATTAAGTAAGCTTGTCGTCATTGTAATAACGAAAAAGCATAAAGTCAATATACAGAATTGAGTTTTTACGACTTTTATACTTTTCCTCTTTCTTCGAAAATGCTATTCTTTATTTATAATACCACAGAAAGGAAACCACAATGTCAACATCTCTCATCATACTACTATCCATTGGCGCTCCCGCGATCATACTTCTGCTTATAGGTATCATAATCGCCCTATGCAATTCCAAAAAGAAAACCCACTGCACCTGCCAGACCGTAGGAAAGGTCTATGGCTACCGGTACGCCGGCGGCAACGGCGACTGTTCGGTTGCTCCACGGGCAGAGTTTTATGTCAGTGGTCAGAAATACAAAGCCTACAGACATTATAAAGGCGTTGTGGCAAGTACCAAAATCACACCGGATCCCGACAGTCTGCTCGGGAATCAGGATTCTTTCTGGATATCCGAAAAAGACTGGTTCCACATCAACAAAAAAGGTCTGTGCACCAATTACAAAAAAATGGCACAGGAGGTCTGGCCGGTCGGCTCCGATGTCACGATCCTCTACAATCCCGACAAGCCCAGACAAGCCTATGTGGAAAAAGTTGTCATCAATACCGTCGTTCCGATCGTCTTTATCGGTTGTGGATTGCTTTTGATATTGTCAGCCGTGATGGGATACATTCTTTTTTTGTGATCATCTTTCAATCAAACCTTGTCATTTTGCGCTATTTACGATATTATAATTTCAGTCAATATACATAATTATGATATCAGTTGCAAAGGTCCGGAAGGGCAAACCAATCTGATATCAAAAGGACAGAATATCGATTGTCCGGACATTAATCCATCAATAAAGGAAAAGAGGATACGAGAATGGAAAAAGTTATCTTAGCCTATTCAGGCGGACTTGACACAACTGCGGTTATTCCGTGGTTAAAAGAAACTTATGGTTATGAAGTTATATGCTGCTGTATCGACTGTGGTCAGGGCGAGGAGCTTGACGGACTGGAAGAACGTGCTAAGCTTTCCGGTGCTTCCAAGCTTTACATTGAAGATGTTGTTGATGATTTATGCGACAATTACATCATGCCCTGTGTTCAGGCCGGTGCAGTTTACGAACATAAATATCTGATGGGAACTGCTATGGCAAGACCCGCTATCGCAGCTAAATTAGTTGAAATTGCAAGAAAAGAAGATGCTGTTGCTATTTGCCACGGTGCGACCGGTAAAGGAAATGACCAGATCCGTTTTGAACTTGGTATCAAAGCTTTAGCACCCGACATCAAGGTTATCGCTCCCTGGCGTGATGACAAATGGCAGATGGATTCCCGTGAAGCGGAAATCGAATACTGCAAGGCACATGGCATTGATCTTCCTTTTGGAACCGACCAGTCATACAGCCGTGACAGAAACATCTGGCACATCAGCCATGAAGGTCTGGAGCTCGAAAATCCTGCTCTCGCACCCAACTATGATCACATGCTTGTCCTTGGTGTGACACCCGAAAAAGCACCCGATGAAGACGTTGAGCTTACTCTTACCTTCGAAAAAGGTGTTCCTACTTCTTTAAACGGAAAGAAAATGAAAGTATCCGATATCATCCGCGAATTAAATACCATCGGCGGCAAACATGGTATCGGCATTGTAGATATCGTAGAAAACCGTGTTGTAGGTATGAAGAGCCGTGGCGTTTACGAAACTCCCGGCGGAACCATCCTGATGGAAGCTCATCAGCAGCTTGAAGAGCTGGTTCTTGACCGTGACACCATCGCATTAAAATTGGAGCTTGGCAGCAAGCTTGCAAGCCTTGTATACGAAGGAAAATGGTTTACACCCGCACGTGAAGCAATCTCTGCTTTCGTTGGTGTTACCCAGCAGTATGTTACAGGCGAAGTCAAATTACGTCTGTACAAAGGAAACATCATCAAAAACGGTACAACCTCTCCTTACTCTCTTTACAGTGAATCACTTGCATCCTTTACAACCGGTGATATGTATGATCATCATGATGCAGAAGGCTTCATCACATTATGGGGACTTCCGTTAAAGGTACGTGCAATGCGCATGAACGAATTAAAGAAAGAAAACAAAAAATAATGTTTTTTCAAATGAAGCTATGGCTCAAAGTCATAGCTTCATTTCAAGCAAAAAAAGAGACCCTCTGGAAATCTTCCGGACGGTCTCCCTTTTTCTATAAAACTGACACTATGCCAGCAATTCTCTGATCATATCTGAATCGTAAGTCACACAGGTCATCTTTTCTGCCTCGATCCGATATAAAGCATTAGCTGCAATATGTTCTGCTGCCTGCTCAATATCACGGATACCGGAAGTTCCTTTAAACACATCCATAATGGTATCCAGGGCATCCTCTGTGATCACGATTTCCTCTTCCTTTAAGCCAATACGCTTTAAAACCTTTGGCATTGCAAAACGGGTGAAGATCACACGCTTTTCTTCCAGTGTATAATCCGGAAGCTCAATAACTGCAAAACGTGACATCAAAGGTGCACTGATTGCCTTTTTATCATTGGCAGTTGCAATCGGATACACTCCGGTCGTTGGGATATTACACTCAATATAGTTGTCCGTAAATCCCAGATTATCAAGTAAAGTCAATAACACATCTGCCGGATTTCCGTTTCCTTTTCCTGCAGAAGCTTTATCAAGCTCATTGATGATAAATAACAGATTGGAGCTTTCTGCGTTAGCAAAGGCTTCCATAATAAGGCCGGGCTTTGCATTGGCATAAATACGCGAGCTTCCTGTAAGCTGCTCCGGATCGTTGATGGAACTCATCTCCAAGGTTGTCCATGACATTTTTAAAATTTTGGCAACCGCATAGGCAATCTGCGATTTACCGGTTCCGGCAGGCCCGATCAGCAAAATTCCATACGCCGGAAGTGTATGTGTACGGTTGATTTGGATAATTGTCTCAATGATACGCTGCTTGACATTGTCCAGTCCATACAGCTCCTCATCGAGGATTTTTCTTGCCTCAACCGGATCAATCGGTTGAAAATCTGTATTTTTCCACTGAATGTTGAGCATGATGGAAAGAGCTCTCTGCGCATGACGTCTTTCTTCCGGTGTGACCTCTGTGGACTTGGCTACTGCCAGGTTTCTTCTTGCCCACATACGGATGTTGTCGGGAAGGGTGCTTCCTGCACACATCAGATAGTCTGTGATACTCTGGATGCTGGTAAGCTTCATATCATCCGAATCTTCCATTTCATCAATATCCACAGTTGTCTGTGAGGGCGCATCACTCTGGAAAAGACGTTCAATCATAAACTGGAGAAAACCGTTTTCTCCGGAAATCTTGCTGCCACGCATCGCAACTCCGGTTTCATGGATCTTGTATACGGCATATCCCTTATCCGTAGGCTTACCGGACAGGCGCACCATAATATGATTTTCACCAAGCCATTTTATCAGATTTTCAAAACGGGCATCCAGCATCAGAATATCATGATTGGATTTTTCCTCATCTTTTTCATATACAAAGGCTGTACCGGTTACCGGTGCCATAAACATACCGGAGGAATGATGGACCATCTTTTTGTCCCGGTCCTCTAACAGCATGATCGGATGCTCTGCATCTGCAAAGTGCTCATCTGTATAAATCAACTCATATGTTTTTTCTGCTTTTACAGCATCTTTCTTTTCCTGATTAAAATCAAAAACAGGCATATCCCCAACCTCTCATTCGTTTTCTCTTGTTGTGACTTCCATCATATTATAATCTATGTTTTCTCAGTTATCAATCATACTGCGGACTTTTTCCTTGACATCCATGACCTCTTCATAAAATTCTCTTGCAGAGATACGCATGGCACCATGTCCGAGTATAATAATCTGTTCGAGCCCGTCGGAGGTTGCTACTCTCACACGGTGCTCCTGCCCGATCTTTTTGGTAACCTTTTCAATATACATATCGGCAGTCTCCGCTTCTTTGGTATAGACAACGTCAATGTTGTGATACTTCGTGGCAAAACCATAATTTCCCTTTACCTTGTAAGCATCAAACACCAAGATCAGCCGGCATTTTACAAAGCCCTGATAGTCGCACAGAATGTCCATCAGCCTTCCTCTTGCCGCATCAAGGTTAGCTTTTGCTAACTCCTTTAATTCATCCCATGCAAAAATAATGTTGTAACCATCCACCAGCAGATACTGCTCTATAGGCTTCTGAGGCTTCTTTTTATACTTCTTCTGATAGGCCTCCTGTGTCACACTTTCTCCATGTGAAATATAGCGGGTATTACCACTTCCATATTCCCGGCGTCTGATCGGGCCAAATTCGCGTAACATAATTTCTTCCAGTTCTTTTCCAAAACCTTCTGTAGCCGCCTTTTCCCGACGTCTTCTGTCCGCATCGGCCTTTCTCTGCAGGCGTTCTTCTGTCTTAAAGTGCGTATCATTCTGCAGCACTTTACTTTCCACATGCATATAATCACGCACCTGATCCCAGGGCACATAAACACCCACTCCATGCTCACAAAATACAGATCCGGTTGGATTCCAATGGTCTCTTTCACTGTCATAGCCTCTTTTTTCAATGACCTCTTCTGCATTGTGACACGGCCCGTAGCCTCCATTTGAAAGCTTCAGCTGTCCTTCCCCCTTGGTGTAGGAATGGACCTCACTCATATAATCCAATGAGGTCGAAACAGGCACCCGCCCTTTTATCAGGGTCATTTTCTCCGATAATGTCTGTGGCGGTTCAAAAGTACCACTCATCATCTGCATGTCATTCATGGTACGACCAATCTGCTCATTGGGAACTGTCAGTTCAAAATTGTAATATGGCTCCAAAAGCACACATTCCCCGCTTTTTAGTCCCTGCCGCAATGCCCGATAGGTCGCCTGTCTGAAATCTCCGCCTTCCGTATGCTTGATATGAGCTCTTCCACCAACCAGAGTGATCCGCATATCCGTAATCGCCGAACCGGTCAACACACCTCTGTGCTCCCGCTCCGCCAGATGCGTCAATATCAGCCTCTGCCAGTTTAAATCCAGTTCATCCTCACTGACCTCGGTATCAAAAACAAGCCCGCTTCCCTGCGACAGGGGCTCCAATAAAAGATGCACCTCCGCATAATGCCGCAACGGCTCAAAATGTCCGACGCCTTCAACCGGCGCTGTGATCGTCTCTTTGTATACAATACTGCCTGTCCCAAATGTCACATCCACATCAAACCGCTCTTTCATCAGGGACTTCAATACTTCAAGCTGTACCTTTCCCATGATACGGACATGGATTTCCTGATGCTCCTCATTCCACACGACATGAAGCATCGGATCTTCCTCTTCCAGTTCTTTTACCTTTTTTAAAAGAAGCGCGGCATCCATTCCGTCAGGCGGGATCATCTGATATGTCATAACCGGTGATAAAATTCCCTCTCCGGTTTCAGCCTCAATGCCGATTCCCTGCCCCGGATAAGTCTTAACCGGACCTGTAATGGCACACAGCGTTCCTGCCTCTGCTTTCTTTGTTAATTCAAATTTACTGCCCGAATAAAGTCTTATCTGATCTACCTTTTCATCCTGCAGCAATCCCTTTACACGCAGCTCCCCACCTGTGATTTTTAAATAAGTGAGACGGTTGCCCTGGTCATCCCTGCCAATCTTGTAGACCTTAGCTCCAAATTCTTCGGGATATGAGCAATCACAAAACCACTGGTCAATCCCTTCCATAAAAGCTTTGATGCCCTGATCTTTTAGGGCTGATCCAAAATAAACCGGGAAAATTTTGCGCTCCACGATCAATCTCCGGATCACATCTTCTGCTATTTCTCCTGTTTCCAGATACTGCTCCATGGCTTCTTCATCGCTTCCGGCAATTTCTTCCACTGCCTCTGCGTCCCATTTTTCCTGCGAATCTCCACACATAGAGGTAAAATCGGTCATGCCCTCATGCAGCTCTTTTTTTAACTGTGCCATAAGCCCTGTCGTTGCCTGCATCTCATCCTCTTTGCATGCCAGATCCATTTTGTTTACAAAAAGAAAGGTCGGCACCTGATAGTCCATCAAAAGCCGGAACAAAGTCCTGGTATGTGCCTGCACGCCATCTGTTGCACTGATGACCAGAATGGCATAATCAAGCACCTGCAAGGCTCTCTCTGTCTCTGCGGAAAAATCTACGTGTCCCGGTGTATCCACCAATGTCATGTCCACATCCAGAAATTTCATCCTTGCCAGTTTTGAAAAAATGGTAATACCGCGCTTTTTTTCCAATTCATAATTGTCCAGAAATGTATCCTGATGGTCAACTCTTCCCATGTTCCGGATCATTCCGCTATTGTATAATAAAGCTTCTGATAAAGTTGTCTTACCGGCATCTACATGTGCCAGGATTCCTACGATTGGTTTTTTCATTGTTTTCCTGTTTCAAATAATTGATAAATTCTGTGTTTTTAGAGTTGCTTTAGGGTGTAACTATCATGATCCGCACTCTCGTGCTCTTCGTTGCTTCGCAACTATCATGATCTACATTCGCCGTTCGCCGATTGTGCAAGTACATCGGTTCTCTTGCGCTCATTATATCATATTTTTTCATTTATATCTCGTTGTCTCCTTTTTCTATGTTGTGTATTTAAATTTACAAGATACATTACCGCCAGCCCCTTTTGGAGCCGGCGGTAATTCTTTTTACCATATTGAAAATACAATTCCAGCAAGTGGTGACAGCACGATCATAATCACAGAAAACGTAAACGATTCCATTGATATAAGTGTTGCCCTCTGCTCTGATGGAAACATTTCCTGCAGGATGGCATCCGTGCGCACCTGCAATGCATCATCGCTGCATGCCGCAACAAATCCGCCCAATGTCATGAGCACTGCAATTCCTGTATGTTCAATTAATATGCCACATAAAACAAGTACTGATGTTATCACAAACACCCAACGATATCGTAATTTTTTACAACGTAAAATTAATTTTGCTCCAAGTATTCCGCCCAGCTCCATGATAAACAAAGCTGCTCCAAGTGCGGAATCCGGCATGCCCGTCTGCGGCAGCTTCGCCTGCAGAAAAAACAGCAATACAATATCCATTGCTCCGACAAACGAATTACACGTCATCAGAAATACTGCCCGCTTTGCTTCTTTCAAAAAATACAGGCTCTCTACGAAACATCTCACAAGCTCTTTCCACACCGATTTCAACACCGCCTGTTTCCTTTGCATACCTGTATGCTCCGGACAAATCTCTTGAAGAGACAACAACACCCCGATCTGAACTCCTGTCACCAAAATGTCTGATGCATACGCAATCTTATATCCGACAAAAAGTGCAAAACCCGCACACAATGTAGAAATACCATTGCAAAGACGATATAAAATCAACTGATTTGATGCATAACATTCATATAAAGTCTCTTCGCCGACTAATTTCAACGAGTCATAAGCAAGTGCATCACCGGATCCGGAAGAAAAATTATAACTGATCGCGAAACATGCAATTGCAGCACACACCATCATCAGGTTCCTTGAATTAATCATGCAAACGCTCCCGATCACACGCATAATACTGCTTACCACCAACATTTTCTTTCGACCAAATACATCCGCAAAAACACCGGATGGTATCTCAAACGTCACACTAAAAATATGAAACACCGTTTCCGCAATTCCTATTTCAACCAGACTGTAACCTCTCGCTGCAAGAATCGCAACCCACGCGCCCGTCAATGACAAGTTGCCTAAAATGGACGCCGTGTACAACTTCGATATTTGTTTTTTAATTTTAAACATAAAAAATCTCCTTAACTTATTCTTTTCGTTAAGGAGATAATGTACCTTGATTTATATAGAATAGTTCTGATGAATCAGACTTTATTCCTGAAAAAAGGCGCACTATCCCCATAGGGAGCAAAAATATAACCTTTTTTCAGTTGCAATGTTGTCATCTTCCAGAACATTGATTTATTCCTTTCAGTGTATTGGTCTTATTATATATTGTATATTGGGATTCGGCAAGAAATTTGTTGTATAATTTCTGATATTTTTGTAGGGTTAATTGAATACTGCAGAACATTTCATCTCAAGCATTTTCAATCTTTTTCTTAAAAATTATCCTCCACACATTATAATATACGTAAAAAGAAGCAACCGCCCACAAAGTGGTTAGCCTCGTAAATGGTTATTTAATAAGCCACTCGTCCGCCAAGACAAGAGTGGCTTATTTATTTTCGCTTATTGTTCCTATCTATGTAGGTAAGCAGCGCCATTAAAAAAGTCCCATAAACACTGGGTTTACAGGACTTTTCTTATATCATTTTGAAAATTTCAAATTAATTAGCAAACACCCTGAGCTAACATAGCATCTACAACTTTCTCAAAACCAGCAATATTAGCACCGGCAACATAGTCTGTATTGCCGCCAATTGTCATGTCATATCTCTTAGCAGCATCTGAAATGTTAGCATAGATTGTCTCCATGATACCTTTCAGCTTGCCATCAACTTCTTCGAATGTCCATGAAAGTCTTTCAGAGTTCTGGCTCATTTCAAGTGCGGAAGTAGCAACACCGCCGGCATTAGCTGCTTTACCACCAACGAATAATACGCCATTCTCCTGTAAGTATTTGGTAGCTTCCAGAGTAGTAGGCATGTTAGCACCTTCTGTTACGGATTTAACGCCGTTAGCAACTAACATCTTAGCATCCTCGATATCCAGCTCGTTTTGTGTAGCGCAGGGAAGAGCCAAGTCTACTTTGTACTGCCATACACCATGCTCACCGTTCTGTTTTGCATGATATTCTGCGGAAGGTTTAGCTGCAGCATACTCTGTTAAACGAGCACGTTTTACTTCTTTAATCTCTTTTAATAATGCAACATCGATTCCTTCGGGATCATAAATCCAGCCTGTTGAATCAGAACATGTAACAACCTTTGCACCTAATTCCTGAGCTTTCTCGATTGCGTAAATAGCAACGTTACCGGAACCGGAAACAGCTGCTGTCTTTCCTTCAAGGCTCATGCCGTGATCTTTCCATAATGCGTTTGTCAGGTATAATAAACCATAACCGGTAGCCTGAGTACGTGCTAAAGAGCCGCCCCATGTAAGTCCTTTACCGGTTAATACGCCTTCGAACATTCCCTGAATTCTCTTGTACTGACCAAACATGAAACCGATTTCACGAGCGCCTGTTCCGATATCACCGGCAGGAACATCGATATCAGCACCGATGTATTTGCCAAGCTCTGTCATAAAGCTCTGGCAGAATGCCATGATTTCTCTATCTGATTTGCCCTTAGGATCGAAGTCAGAACCACCTTTACCACCACCGATCGGAAGTGTTGTCAGTGAGTTTTTGAAAATCTGCTCAAATCCTAAGAATTTGATAATACCTAAGTTTACAGAAGGATGAAGTCTTAATCCTCCTTTGTAAGGTCCAATTGCATTGTTAAACTGTACACGGAAACCGCGGTTAACCTGTACCTGTCCGTTGTCATCCACCCACGGAACTCTGAACATAATCTGACGATCCGGCTCAGTAATTCTTTCAAGGATTGCATTCTTTCTGTAAAGTTCCTCATTTGCATCGATTACCGGACGCAAAGAATCCAAAACCTCTGTTACTGCCTGTAAAAATTCAGGCTGATCTGCGTTTTTCTTCTGGACGATCTCCAGCACTTCATCAACATATGACATGTGACATGTCCTCCTTTAGTTTATATATAATTTACAGAGCTGGTACGCCTTTGCACCTTTTTTCATTATACATGCATCATCTGTATTTAGGCAAGCAAAATTTTAACACGGTAACGCGAAAAAACCTTAATTTTCGAATGGATACTTCAATCCGATTTCTTTGCGGATATGATCCATCTGTTTCATGATGATCATCGTATCTGCATGTGACATTTCCGGGCATTCTTTTTTGTGCCATTTCAATGCCTTTTTACATGCTTCAATTTCATATTCATAGCCTGTTATCTGCTTAGGCGCCTTTTTAAACAGCTTCCTCTTGTAATCCTTATCATAGACGGCAATAGATTCAAAGTTATTGATGTTTTCAATAACGATCACACCTTCCGTTCCCTGAATGATTCCCTTTCTGTCTCCTACCGTTTCCATAGACGTATTGAGCACAGCCATAGAACCGTCCTGATAACGGATTGTAATGCTGTCATGTGCATCCACGCCCTCTTTCGTCATAAGTGCAACTGCATGAATATCATCTACAGACGATGATTTAAACATATCAGCAAACGTCAGTGCATAAACTCCAACATCCAACAATGCTCCCCCGGCCAGATCTGCATTTATCAGACGTTCTTTATGAAGCATCGGATAAGACAGGTTTGCCGTGATCATACGCGGTGTACCGATCATTCCGCTCTTTATCACCTTTTGGATAGTCTCAGCCATAGGCATATAGCGCACCCACATAGCTTCTGTAATAAAAACACCTTTCTTTCTTGCATATGCAAGCAGTTCCTCTGCCTCTTCAGCATTGACGCAAAACGGCTTTTCTACCAAAACCGGCTTCCCGGCATCAATACACATTTTGGCATGCTCATAGTGAAACGGATGCGGTGTTGCTATATATACAAGCTCCACAGCCGGATCCGAAAGCATGTCCTCATAGCTTCCATATGGTCTGGTAACCTGATGAATGGAAGCAAACTCCATGGCTTTATCAATACTTCTGGATGCCACTGCATACATTTCAACACCACGCATTCTGGAAACCGTATCTGCCATAATCGCCGCAATCCTGCCGGCACCAATAATACCTACTTTCAATTTTGCCATAATATCCACCTCTCTGCTAATACACTTCTTTATTTTCTGTCGTGATCCCGGATATCTGTCTCGTGACTTTTATCCTGCGATAACATCATTTTAACAAAGAAAAAAGCTATTGCAAAGTACTTTTGCAATAGCTTTTCATTTACTGATTAATTACTGAATATCAACAAAATCGGATTTTACATAACCGGTCTTGCCATTATAGTCAATCTTGCACCAACCATTGGCATTTTCATAAAGTGTATATGTTTCACCAAGATAAATAGTACCAAGGTATTCTCCATCCTCACTTGCGGATGCACGTACTCTTACACTTTCCTTTGGAGTAATCTTTCCGGAAGCTGCGGTGGTTGTTGTTTCTGTTGTTTCTGTTGTCTCCTGAGCAGCTGTATCTGTTGTGGCCTCTGCTTCTGTATTGTCAACTGTTGCATCTGTTGTTTCAGCAGGAGCGCTGGACTGTAAGAAGTCAGATTTGATATAACCTTCCTGTCCATTGTAATCTACTTTGCTCCAGCCATTTTCTTTAACTTCCAGCCTGGTAAGTGTTGTACCGGCTTCTACCTGTCCGAGACGATCAGCATTTTCGCTGTCAGATACACGTACATTGACTTTGTCCGTTGTTGTGACTGTTTCATTGACAGCTGCTGTTGATGCTGTCTCTGCGACTTCCTCTGCAGCTGCATTAGCTGCGGCTTCCGCCTGTCTGGCAGCTACTGCTTCATCCAGTTTGGCATCAATGCTTTCCATATAACTGTTCAATGCCTCATCAGAAGCAATTGCATCTGAGAAAGCTGCCTGAACAAGACTATAATAATTTGCAATCTTTTCACCGGAAACCACACCCTGTACATAACTAAGCGTAGCTTCATCTACATTGCTGTCAATATATAAGTTTCCGTTTTCATCGGTTCTTACATATGTTGCCTGTAAGCCGGGAGCCTTGGTGTCAATCCCGACAAATTTTGTTTCACTGTAAATCAGAACAATGTATTCGCCTGCATTTGCTCCGGGCTCATCAAAAATCAAAATATTATCATAAGATTCAATATCTGCCGCTCTTGTCTCAAGTCTGATCTTTTCTTCCTCGGAAACATCCTTTTTAACAGTAGAAACAGTAGCCGAATCTCCATCCTTTAACGCATTGTAATACAATGTGATCAGATTGATGATATCCTGATTGGTCGTAGTCTCCATTCCTTCCGGCGGAGTTACAATCGCAGTATCGGCTGACATTGTCACCTCCTGCGAATTATCAGATACCTCAGATGTTTTTTCTTTGCTCTTTCCGCATCCGGTACAAACAAGCGTCAATCCCATAACTGCAACCAGAAGCATAATCCTGGATACATGTCTGCTGTTTTTATTTTTCCCCATTCCCAACATAAATGTGTGAGATGATTTAGCCATAATATACGTCCTTCCTTTGTTTTATAAGATCATAATATAGCGTACCCGAGAGGAATCGAACCCCCATCGGCTGAACCGGAATCAGCTGTTTTATCCGTTAAACTACGGGTACATAAATATTACGAAATTGTTACAACTCGTTTATAATATCATAAAACCCATAGTTTGACAAGTTTTGATCGTTAGAAACTTACTGACGGAATCATCAATTTTTCGGAAGAATAATTATAATAGTAAAAATGATCGGACAAAACCTCTTCTTTTGCCACCTGATCGCGGTTGATATCCTGAATCATATTATTCATTTCATGATAATCTTCTCTTCCGGATACCGGAAGCACGATCACTTCATGAATACTGCTCGGCAGAACAATAAGATCCGTCCCTGTTTTTTCCGCAATCTGTTTTAAGGCACCGGGATAGCAGATTACAGATGCTCCAAAATAATTTTCCTGATTGCTCAAAATATACATAGGCATTTCTTTTTGAATGTTTTCCATATCCTGTCTGATACCATCAGCTTCTATCCCCTTATGCAGCAGCATTTCCACAATCACATCATCCATATTGTTAACACGAAGCGGCATGAGATGTACACTGTTTTTCATGGCAATCTGATACAGGATATTTTTATCAATCCCCCACATTGCCAGATGCTCATTTTCAATCTGGATAGATGCCTTTGTTCCGGTGCTGTTGTTCCGGCTTATCACATAACAAAATGTGATTGCAAGATCCAGAAAAGGAGTATAAGGAATATCTCGCAGCCTGTCTTTATTTTCCTCATAAGAAACCAGTTTGATGATAATACGGTCCTTAGCCTGTTCAAAGCATTCAAAGCCGCGGATATCAATCTGCGGATTCCCATATTTTTTAAATACATAAACCATTTCTTCTGCTACAGTCGGCAGATCATAAGTATCCAGATATTTTTCGTAAAAATCATCCAGCCGTAAATTGGGTGAAGCACAGCTATCCTTTCTGATAACAGAACAGGCTTTATATGTCACACCATTATTTTTCACGGTGTCATGAATATCAATTCTGACATTTTCTCCCATTTTATTTTCAATTTCCGATTTAACTGCATCAACAAACTCTAAAAAATTTAATTTTTCCATGATTTTTTCCTTTCGATTTAAGATTAGATTTTCATATCTGTGCCGATATTTTTGGCAAAAGCAGGTATGAATAAAAGATTTGAAATAAGATTGCCGGTAAAATAAGCAATAAAAAAGGCAACAGACTCATCATCTATTGCCTAAAGCTTTCTGATATCAGAAAATGCCAATATGCTTATACACGTGATAAATACTCACCTGTACGGGTATCGATCTTGATCACTTCACCCTGGTTAACAAATAACGGAACCTTAACCTGTGCGCCGGTCTCAACGATTGCGGGCTTGGTAGCACCGGTAGCTGTATCGCCTTTGAAGCCGGGCTCTGTCTCTGTGATCTCCAACTCTACAAACAACGGAGGTTCAACTGCAAATACATTGCCGTTGTGAGAACATACTTTGACCATTTCGTTTTCTTTTACAAATTTCATTGCATCACCAACTTCATCTGCACTTAATGAAATCTGATCATATGTCTCAGTATCCATGAAATTATATAAATCTCCGTCTGCATATAAATACTGCATATCTTTTCTATCAATACGTGCTGCCGGGAATTTTTCAGTAGGACGGAAAGATGTTTCTACAACACCACCGTTTTTGATGTCTTTGAGCTTTGTACGCACGAATGCTGCACCTTTACCGGGTTTTACGTGCTGGAACTCAATGACCTGGCATACCTTATTATCATACTCGATGGTCATACCATTTCTGAAATCACCTGCTGTAATCATGATTATATCCTCCTAAATTTCACATTCAATTTTTCACGTCATAATTCTCTAATAGTTTATACTAAAAATAAACAATTTTCAACTGTTTTTTATCTGCAATTTACATTTATATTTACAGCTTTCATCATGCCCGGTTATCTTCTTTGTACGGATGTGCGATTACATAATCAATGGCTTCAAGATATCCATCCAGTCCGTGCCCATATATCTGATGATCACAGGCAGCCTTAGTAACCGAAACTTTTCTGAAATCCTCTCTCTTGGTAATATCCGAAATATGGATCTCAACCTTTGGCATAGTCGTAACGGATGCCAATGCATCATGGATGGCATAGCTGTAATGCGTAAAGGCACCCGGATTGATCACGATTCCCTCTGTTCCGTCAAAATAAGCATCCTGGATCCGGTCTATGATCGCACCTTCATGATTGCTCTGGAATACTTCGATTTTGCAGTGGCTGCGCTCCCCCTTATCGGAGATCATCTTAAGCAGTCCGTTGTAATCGGTTGTCCCGTAAATTCCTTTTTCCCGGATTCCCAAAAAATTGAGATTGGGTCCGTTAATAACCAAAATATTCATCTCTGTCACCTTCGCTTTATTTTTTTATGATGTCTTTATGACATCCTGGATCTCCGAAAGAATTTCTTCAAATGTCTTTCCATCTACATCCACAACCGCCGTAGCTGCTTCTTCATATATAGGAGAACGCTCCGTGATCATTTCCGTTATTTTCTTTTGCGGGTTTTCACACTGCAGCAACGGTCTTGTAGTATCATTTTTCAGACGTTCATATATAGTATCCGGCTTTGCCCTGAGATATATGACATTCCCGAGTTTTTTTAAAAGCTCCCTGTTTTCTGCCCTGAGAGGAAGTCCGCCTCCCACCGATATAATATACCGGTCTTTATATTCCAGAATATTTTTTAGCATATCTGTTTCCATCTGTCTGAAAGCCGGTTCACCCTCTGTAGCAAAAATATCGGAAATTGATTTTCCATACTGTTGCTCTATCATTTTGTCGGTATCAATCATAGCAACTCTCTCCTTGTAGGAGAGTTTTATCCCTATTGTTGTTTTGCCGCAGCCCATATATCCGATCAATATTGTATTATTCATCAACTCTTGTTTTTTCCTTCATCAAATCGTATATTTTATCACACAGATCTTCATCAACCTGTACACCATTCCAAAGCTCATATGCATCAACGCCCTGATATAACAGCATGCCAAGTCCGTTGCAGACCTTTACCCCGGACTTTTTGCAAAGCTTCATAAACTTCGTCTCAGCAGGCTTGTATATGATATCCACCGCATTGTCCAGAAGCTGATAAAATGCCGGATCTTCTATCACAACAGAATCACAATCCGGATACAGGCCTACGCTGGTTGCCTGAATGCACAGATATTTTTTGTGCGGCAGCCTTGTATAGTCAGAAAGCGCCAGACCACTTACAATATCCGTCTCCATAGCCCGGTTTACTTCCTCTGCCACTGCCACTGCCTTGTCAACCGAACGGTTCAGGATGTATACATGTGCGGCATGCTCTGAAACCATCAGAAACGCGATCGCGCGGGAAGCTCCTCCGGCACCGAGTAAAATAACGTCTCTGCCCTCTATGGTGATGGCTTCCTTTTTCATGGCACGTCTTAAGCCCGTCATATCCGTGTTGTATCCCTTAAAGCCACCGTCCACTCTTACAAGCGTGTTGACAGCGCCTATCTTTTCTGCCAGTGAATCAATCTCCTTTAAAAAAGGAATTACGGCACTCTTATGTGGAACCGTCACGTTCAGTCCCTGTATATTCAATCCATAAGCTCCCTTTATGGAAGCCTCCACCTGATCCTTTTCCACATGGAACGGCACATAAACAAAATTATCACCGTGGTCTGCGGCGATCGAATTGTGTATGAGTGGTGACAGGGTATGTTCAACCGGACACCCGATCAGACCGCAGGTTTTGGTCAGTCCGTCAATTTCTCGCATGCTTTCACTTCTCTTTCTGTTTTTTATTCCTTCTATTTGTTGATGTCCTCTTTTTTAATTTCTTCTTTTTTAATTTCTTCTTTTTTAATTTCTTCTTTTTTAATTTCTTCTTTTTTCAATTTCTTCTTATAAAAATGCAGTATGATACATTCCAGATATCTTTTTAAAACGATCTGTATTTCTTCTTTTTTGTCAATTGGTTTTACTAAAATGCTGTAGATGCCGCATCTTCTGGCGCCCCAGACATCCGTAAAAAGCTGGTCACCGATAAAAACAGTCGTACCGGCATCCGTATGCATCCGCTCCATAGCCTGTTGATAACCCTTCTTTGACGGCTTTCCAGCCTTATATATATAGGACGCTCCTTCCACCGCATCACAAAACATCTTCACCCTCGGCTCCTTATTGTTGGACAGAAGCATCATGGAAAATCCAATCTCATGCAGGCGGTGAAACAGTGCTATGGCTCTTTGATCAGCCGGAGCACCATGCTCAACCAGTGTATTATCAATATCAAAAATCAACCCCCTGATTCCTTTTTGATACAGGGCTTCAAAATCTATCTCATAAGTTGAATCCATCCAGATATCCGGGTAAAAATCTTGAAACATAAAATTAATTTCCTTCTAAAAAAATTTTTCCGATCCCGAGCCTTGAAACACCTTGCGTGCCTTGAAACACCTTGCGCCCCGGCAATCCGTAAATTTGCATTTTATACCATCCGAGTCACAAATATAAAAAAGCCCGGAGAATATTGATCAATCCTCCGAGCTAATCATAACAAATATTTAACAAAAATAAAACCGCTTTATTTCACAATCACAATTCCATCCTCTGAGGAATGATTGATTCTTCCAATATTGGATGCATCTCCGACAAAGTAACGGTACTGATCTAAAATCTGATCTTTTTTCACATCAGAAAGCGCCTGACCCATATCAAGCAAGGTAATATCACGTTCCTTGCCGATATAATCGTATGTATCTCCGGTATTAAAATCCAAGGAAATATCTTCAAGGCTTATAGCATTGCGTCGTGCATCATTGGTCTGCGGCACACGCTCTTCTGCCTTGGGAAGCTGCACTTCCGCTTGTCTTTTTTGTTCGTCCTGAGCCTTTATTGTGGCTACATCTACCTGCTTGATCTGCACAGCAGGCCGGTTCTGATAAAAACCGCCAATTGCTCCGATGCCCATGCTATTCACCACCTTCTTGTCCTTTATTATAATATATATCGACCATTTTCGTCAAAAATAAAGTCCCGGATTGAATTTATAAATGAATTTTGTGTTTGAACAACATCGCGAAACCATTTTTAATCTGCAGAAAATGATATTCGGTTTGACTATAAAAAAGAAGACGGATATACTTATTTTATATGATATCAATGTCCAAATGTCAGAAAGACGCAGGCAATACGATATCGGTGGGGCAAAAACAACTTATGCGGGGGTATTTATGAATAAAATAACCAACACGAAAGCGCCAAAACGCAATTATGTACTGGAGCTTTGGCGTTTTATTTTCTGTATCATGGTATTGGGATTTCATTTTTTCAGTAAAATTGATTCCAGACTTTTTCATGCCGGGTATCTCGGTGTCGAGTTTTTCTTTCTGGTTTCCGGATACTTTATCGGCAGCTTTTATTTCAGACAACTGGAAGACAAGGATTTTAGAAATCGCCTAAAATCAGTCGGACATTATATAATCTCCCGCTTCAAACGTCTGTATCCGCTATATTTTGCAGCCCTTATCATTATGCTCATCATAAAACTCTTAACAGGTCAGCTCACTTTTTCCATGCTGCCGTCCACATTAAAGGATTGCTATGCAGAATTTTTCATGCTTCAATGGACGCCCTTGGGAAATGAGGTCCTGATCTCCGCAGACTGGTATGTTCCTGCCGTCTTTTTTGGTGGAATCTTTTTTATCATCCTCTTATCCCTGACCGGAAGGGTCGGCGGCTATCTGTTAGCTCCTGCTATCAGCTTCTTCCTTTATCGATATTATTTCCTGTTGATTGGAAAAATAGATATTATTATCTATCATCATTGCATTTTGCGTGGCATTGCCGGTCTTGGACTCGGTATCTTTATTTATTTTATCTGCAGCTTAGTTCCTGCAATTCCCGCTAAACTGACCTGGCCTTTCTTTATTTTGTCCAACCTGATCGTTATGGGTGTTTTTATATACAGCCAGTTCGGGCATCGGTCAAAATGGGATTTCTTTATAATCGGTCTTTACACACTAAGCCTCTTTCTTTTGATGATTGCAGATACTCCCGGAATGCCCGGATCAATGCAGAAGGCTTTCGGCTTTCTTGGTAAGACCACCTATCCGATATATATTTTACAGATGCCTGTGATCGAACTGATTCTTTCAATCATGTGTTAAAATCCGCAGACTTGTTTTAACCCTCTGTTTTTTCACTGCCTTTTAACCGGTGCACTATGCCGTAGCAATCCTGTGCGGCTGGTTAAAATGGTATAAGCAAAGGGCTCAGAAAGAGGTCTGTTCCTCATAAAATGCTTCTCTTGCCTCAGCCGTCAGGTCATCCAGTTCCGAGAAAACCTCGTCGAAATTTTTAGGGAATTGATTTTCACCGGTTGCTTCTATCCTGCTTCCATCCACAAATTCCACTTGGAAACTCATGCTATAGCCATCCAAAGCATTGGGATCATATCCACAAAAACCTGCCCAGGATGCAACGTTATAGTTTTCCAGAATCGTACGTGCTTTATCAAAGACCTCTTCGTCCACCGGATAATCAAAAATTTCCTCTTCTTCCCCGCCCCAGGGCTCCACCCGTACCAGTACCTCTTCCTCCTGTCGGATCAGGCTCACACTCCAGATTTCTTCCACCATCGTTCCATGCACATAATACGTCAGTTCCTGAATATCCGGAAGCGGTGTACCTTGCGCATTTTCCGGATTCTCCATATTCTCCATATTCTCCGTATTCTCTGTATCTGCCCCTGCAGTCGTCCCATCCGGCATTTTACCCGGCTTATTTCCAGACCACTTTCCGCAGCCTGCAGCCAACGCCGCCAACGCAGTAAATGTCATAAGCAATATCCAGCCTTTCTTTCCCCTCATAAGTCACTTCCATCTCCTTTTTGATCCAGTTTTAAATCGGCTCCCATTCTCCGGTCAGATAATCCATTCGATAAACTGATCCGGATGCTCTGTTCCAAACGCAAAGATTGTGCAGGCAATACATTTTTAACGATATGACACCTGCGTAATACCCTCCGGATAATCCACCCCCTGCATTTCATCCCTCACAGTACAGCCGGAAAATTCGATAATATTGGTCGGCGGGTTATATCCATCCTCCAGAAAGATCTGATACTCATTATCTCTGAACAGGCAATTCTCAAAGTTGACCGAAAGAGAGTCCTGACAGGTTATAAATGGACTACCCTCTGATTTTATTTTGTTTCCTATGATCTTGCAATCATCCAGATCGACACCATAGCAATCAATGAAAGAAAACATACTGTATTGTTCACTGGTCATAAAGCTGCATTTCGTAAATGTCACCATTTCCGCTGACGAAAGCCACACAAGGCCATAGGTACACTCATAAATATCTGTATCCTCCATCGTTAAACCGAAGAGATTATAAGCTTCTATCCCATAGGTTCCGCTTCCATATAAGTTACAGTTATCAATTGCTACATAACTACACTGATCAAGGTAAATCACACTTCCGGTACAATATCCGGGTTCCACCTCATGCCCACAGATCAGACCGCGAAGCGTAATCTCCTGACATTCTTCAAACCCCAGAGCTCTTGCATAGGAATTCTCCGTACTAATTTCTACTCTGGCCCCCTCTTCTGCTTCGATACACAGATTCCATACATTCCGCACCGTATACTCTGCCAGTCCATCATAACTCTTTATCCAGTCAATATTGGGATTTGTAATACTATCACAGTTAAGCTCACTAAAATTATACGTTCCCTCCTTCAGGATAATCTTTGTTCTGCTCTGAATGGCCTTTGCCAGCTCCTGCACGGTAGCTACCGTTACCTCATTCAAATACTGATATTCCTTTATCTGCTCCATTTCCTTTGATCCTTCCCGCAGATAGGTACAGATCATTACATGTTCTACTCCCAGCTCCTTCCCGGAAAACTGTTCGCAATAACGGAGTTCGTTTTCTCCAGTCAAGGTCAGTGTACGAACCGTCTCATTTCCATCAAATCGGTTTTTCAACCTTGCGACAGGCTGACCATCCGAATCAGGATCCTGCTTTACGAGAGCCATTCCCTGAATCGATTCGTTTCCGTATCCGGTGCTGCTGTAATCCGCATACAGACTGTTTTCTTCATCGTATATGAGAAACTCGGAAAATAACCCCTCCTGCTCTGCAAAATAGTATGTATTATCGACCGATGGTTCTGTATCATCTACAGAATCACTATACTCAAAACCAACAAGTACCCAGTTTCCGCAGAAATCATCCCAGTCCACATCTGTGGATTCATTTGCTTCTGCTTCTGCTTCTGTTTCCGTTTTCGTTTTTGTTTCTGTCTCAGCATCTGCTTCTGCTTCCTGCTTCGTTTCCGGCTTTGAAATCAATTCTTTATCATCCGGATTTTTCCCGCATGCACTCAATAATACGACAGAAAGCAGGCCTGTTATGATCCGTATTACCCATTTTAACTGTACTTTTTTCATATCAATCCCCTCCACACGTGTGCTTTATAATTTATCCCTTTCTTCCTTTATACCCTATTTTAGTCATTTCGTATATACCAATGATTAAAAAAAGATAGACGTAATGTGATCTGCGTGATCAATTAATGCATTTTTTTCGGAATGATTTTGTGGTATACTGTGCATGATATAAGTTTCTTTTGTTAAATACACCGTATCGGTGCAGGAAATCACAATATTATTTAAAAGACGTAAAGCAAAAATGAATCAGACAACAACGACCTCCACAACTTCACCAACAACAAACATTCCCATTACTTTCGCAAAGGAATACAGCCATTCACAGACCGTCAAAATCGGCTGTTCAGACTGCAAAGGCTGCAATAAATGCTGTGAAAATATGGACAACTCTATTATTCTGGATCCATATGACATGTGGCAGTTTACCTCTACTTTAAAGCTTTCAGACGGCTCTTATGCCACTTACGAGATCCTCACTTCCGAGGATGGTCCCCTGGAGCTTACGAGTCATGAAGGTCTGATCATGCCCAATATCAAAATGGTTGCGGATGAACGTTTTGCGCATATCAATCCGGACCGTGGAGTCTGTCCGTTTTTAAATGCCCAGGGCAGATGCTCCATCCATCCGATCCGTACCGGGCTCTGCCGTCTCTACCCTCTGGGACGCAATTTTTATCCGGACAGACTGACCTATTTTATCTTAAACGAAGACCTCGGCTGTCCTGCCAAAAACAAGTCCTATGTCCGGATTGCTGACTGGCTCGAAATTACCGATTTGGACCAGTACGAAGCCTTCCAGTTAAAATGGCATCAAATAAAGCTGCAGACCAAAGCAAAAATGCAGGATCCACAGCTTCCTTTTGAAACAAAAAAGATGCTCTCTATCGAATTTTTAAACTGCTTTTATAAAACACCCTATCCAAAGGATTTTTATCAGGAATTTTATAAACGGGCTGATGCGTTTATAATACAATTGGCTCAAAACGAAGCCTGATATCCGGCAGTGAATTCAGTGTATAATAGTAATTGACTGCCCAGTCCTCTCCCTGTGAAGGATCATTTTCGCCGCTCGCCGGAGGTGCAAATATATGCAGATCCATTTCACACGGTCCTGTGATCTTCCGGTCAAAAAATGCGGGCATAAAATCAACGAATCTCACACCACTTGCCTTGTAAAACCATCTTCCGTTCAGTTCCATCATCAAATTAGCATCTGCTAACTCATCCTTGAAGTAAGCCTCTGCAAACACCGGATTGCCTTCCAAAGATAATGTAACAGAAAGACCTTCTGCATCTTCGGCTCCCCCCCAGCGTAAAACAGCCGGCAGATTCGTCTCTTCCTGCACTTCTATTCCCGGCTTAAAGAAATCATCATTGATAATCTCCCTATATGCAGAAAGCACAGGCTGCTCAATTCCAACCTCGGCATTGTTGGGATCTGTGATCTCCAGCCCCAGTCTGCCATCATCCCTGAACTGGTAAAATGTCAGTCCGCTGAACCATCTCTCTGTATCTTCCTTTACCATGCGGCAGAATTCCTGTACCATCTTTACCTGATCAAACGGTCCGGTCACATCACCATCCGCATTAAATTCCGACATTACCATCGGCTTTGCCACGCCATCATTCAGTTCCTTAAAGCGCTCAAAGCTCCGTTTGGTCAGCTCATAAACAGTCTCAACCTGATCGCGCTTATGCTGGAAGTTATCTTTTTCGGCTACCTCATACGGCCAGCCCCAGTTGAGCGCCATATACTTATCAACCGACCAGATATCCGTCGTCCGGACAGCCTCGGTAAATTCTTTTTCATATAAAATCTCTTTTACATCCGGATCGGGATCTTCAATTCCGCCAATACAGAGGATGGTCTGTACGTTCGGCGCATATTCTTTGATGATCTTATGAAAACGCACGTAAAAATCCGCAATCTCCTGATAGGACGCCCTTTTATTGAAGGAAAACCAGTTGCCGGTTGCCTCATGATTGACCCGGAGCATCATACGCCCAAATGGCCGCAGATCCCTCGCTATTGCAATAATATGCTCATCCGTTACATGCGGATCACAGGTAAGTGTCAGGATCACATCCTGACCATGCTTTCTGACATCACGCATACAGGTAAAGGGCTCTCCATCATGATTTCCATTAAGACCGCCTCCATATGTGAAGTAATCATCATACGGATAATCCCATGCAAACGTCACCTCCTGATCGGCATAGGCATCCCTCGCACGGGCAGGCCACCCCTTATCAAGCGGATAATAACAATACATCAGATTGATTCCTCTGTGCGGTCTGTGCATTTTTTGTAATATATAATCTTGGTTTACATAACTTCCTCTTTCGCTGCCATCGCCCAGATCAACGGCAAACTTGGCAGGGGTCAGTAAAATTTTCTTTAAACGATCCATCTTCTGCTCCATTCTTTTTCCCTGATATTTTTCTTTTTTATCATACAATTTATCTGAAAGAAATGCCAGTCAAAATCCGCTTTTTGCCATCTTTTAGCGGAAAAACACCGAAATACTATTTACTATTTTTCCAAAATGTTTTAGTATTTTAGGTAATGAAATAAAAATCATATTATTATAAGGAAAAGGAGATATTGAATATGAATCTTTCACCTCTTCAGAAGGCAAGATATGAGTACACTCCCAAGCTTCCGGGAATGCTCAGAAACGGTATTTCAGAAATCTGTGTAAAGGAAGGCGCCGAAACATCAAGTGTTGCTGATCAGGACAAGATCAAAGCACTCTTCCCCAACACATACGGAAAAAAGGAAATCACATTTGAAAAAGGTCAGAACACAGCTGCTGCCAAAAAACAGGTAGTCGGTGTTATTCTTTCCGGCGGACAGGCTCCCGGCGGACACAATGTTATCACAGGTCTCTATGATGCATTAAAAGCAACCAACAAAGACAATGAGCTTCTTGGTTTCAAGGGTGGCCCGGACGGACTTTTAAATAATGATTATGTTACATTTGATGATGCTTTCATCGACGCATACAGAAATACAGGTGGTTTTGATATCATCGGTTCCGGCCGTACAAAGCTCGAAACCAAAGAACAGTTTGCTATCGTTGCTGACAACGCAAAGAAAAACGGACTGACAGCTATCGTTATCATCGGTGGTGACGATTCCAACACTAACGCTGCTACACTTGCTGAATACATGGCAGCTAACAACACCGGTATCCAGGTAATCGGATGCCCTAAGACAATCGACGGCGACTTAAAGAACGAAGATATCGAAGCTTCTTTCGGTTTTGATACAGCTACCAAGACATACTCAGAAGTAATCGGTAACATCGAAAGAGATGCCAACTCAGCAAAGAAATACTGGCATTTTGTAAAGGTTATGGGACGTAGCGCTTCGCACGTTGCTTTGGAATGTGCTCTTGAAACACAGCCCAACATCTGCTTAATCGGTGAAGAAGTAAAAGCTAAAAAGATGTCTCTTGCACAGATCGCAGGCCAGATCGCTGACTCTGTAGAAAAACGTGCAGCTAACGGTGACAACTTCGGTGTTGCTATCATCCCCGAAGGTATCGTAGAATTCGTTCCCGAGTTCTCAGTGCTGATCGCAGAGATCAACGAGCTTCTTGCCGGCAGCAAAACAGAAGAATTTAATGCTCTTCCTGACTGGGCTGCAAAATATGCATTCATCGAAAGCGGACTTACCAAAGAATCCATGGCAGTATTTGCTATGCTTCCCCAGTTCGTTCAGCAGCAGTTATTCTTAGAAAGAGATCCTCACGGAAACGTACAGGTATCCTTGATCGAATCTGAGAAATTATTCTCTGCATTAGTAAAAGACGAACTCGAAAAGAGAAAAGCAGCCGGCACATACAAAGGAAAATTCAGTGCATTACATCACTTCTTCGGATACGAAGGAAGATGTGCATTCCCTTCAAACTTCGATGCTGACTACTGCTACTCACTTGGTTACAATGCATTCATGCTGATTTCTTACGGCTATACCGGATATCTTTCAAAAGTATCCAACCTTTCTAAACCTGCTGACGAATGGGTTGCAGGTGGTATGCCGATCACCAAGATGATGAACATGGAAAGAAGAAACGGTGAAGACAAACCGGTTATCCGCAAAGCTTTAGTAGAGCTTGACGGTGCTCCTTTCAAATACTTCGAAGCTCACAGAGATGCATGGGCTGTTGAAACAGCATTTACTTATCCCGGTGCTATCCAGTATTACGGACCTTCAGAAGTATGTGATCTGACAACAAGAACACTTGCTTTAGAAAAAGGTGTTAACTAAAAGTTGGTATTAAAAAGCCCCCAGTCATAATGACTGGGGGCTTTTTTAGCTTTCACAGAACGCAAGAATCTGCTGCTTTAGGATGCTCCCTCCTTACCTGACACCTTTTAATACACACATCTATTTACCGCTTTCTGTAACTTTCCACACACCACTTTTATTACTGCCTACACGAACAACAATTCCTGCTTCTTTCAACTTCTTAACCTGTTTTTCTACGGTTCTTCTTGTTACTCCTATTGCTTCAGCAATCTCATCAAGTGTACTTTCCGGTTTTTCACACATCAATCCGGCTATTTTAGCAGCACTTTCTCCGAACTTATCACGAATATCCTCATTTATCCTGTCTTTTTCCCGAACTTCTCCCGAATTATTTGATGCAAGTTCGGTATTACGGAACATATTCACTCGGAAACTTCCACCTATTTCAAGAAGCTCTGGTTCTCTAAGTCCGGCGCATTTACAGTTTTCCAATAATCTCGGAATACCGCTACCCCATTGTTCAATAATTTTCATATAGGTAAATGCACTTACAATACCTCTGTTTCTTGCCTGACAGCAACCGGATTTTAAATCTTCAATACTGAGACCACCTATCAGCATTCCCGGTGAAGTAATCTCCAGCCTGTCATCGTAAAGTGCCACCTGTACCTTTGCAGGCTCTAAATAAGACCTATGAACAACCGCATTGGCAATCAGTTCTCGAATGCTATCAATCGGCAGTTCATACACATCTCTGCGTTGTATTCCGTTAAATTCTGCTCCCATACGAATATTTCTAAGAACAAACTGATATGCTTCATCCACCTGTTCATAAATCGGTCCGTCATATTCTTTCCTGTCCAAAAAAACTGCTCTATTTGTACCCTTAAACACACCACATTGTATAGTAGCATTCAGATTATCATTTTGTGCCAGCAACATATATCCATTGGTTGGCACTACCTTACCATCCTGCATTTGCAACAATCCCCAAGACAGCAGATTCTTCTTTGAAATCTTCTTTACAGATTCTTCTTCCTGCTTATTTCTGCATTGCCCGAGAGCATACTGATACATCTTATCGCATAGTGCTTCAATTTTTTCCTCAGTGACCGTTTCCCCCACCGCAATTATCTGGTCATAACTTCTTTTTGCACCCTGAAATTCCAACTCTTTTACAATGTAATCATCTGCCACTCTTGTAGAACCGTGAACTCTGATATATACACCATCCGGCTTTCCTTCGGATTTCAAATAATATGGTCTGCTCTTACCCGGATATACCTGCACGATAATAACGGTTTTCTCCTCTATGCCCTGATATTTAATATCGAAATCAATCGTCGGCTCACAACTGTCCATAATTGCATTAGAAATGGAATCTGACACTTCAAACACTTTTTCCTGTGGGATACCTGTAACCTTCCATGTATTATTTTCCACGCCAAATATAAGCAGACCACCTGCACAATTTGCATAAGCTACTGCTGTTTTGGTATACTTCTTACTATTCGCCGGAATCATTTCTTTATATTCAACTTCTTTTGACTCTCCGTTTAAGATTTCTTCCACTGTCATGTCATTCCTCCAACACTTCTCCAATTGGGTAAACACTGTTTCCCCAATTCATTATTCTACCCAAAAAGTTTCACAATACACTTATTTACTTAGTTCTCATTCATTTTCCTTAGTTTTCTTGGGTCAATCGGCTTTTGTGCATCCTGTGGTATAAACCACATCAATCCTCTCTTTACTGCACCCTCTATTCTTCCCTGATTACACAACAAGGTTACTCTCCTTGCTGATATATTCCATTTCTCAGCCATTTCTCCTGCGGTAAAATATTCCATAACACACCCTCCGTTTTATATAAAGTACACCATCTAAATTATATTCCAATATCGGAACATTTTCAACTTATTTATGTGCTTTTTGCATATTTCCAACATACTTTTTTACAACACTTTTCACATATTTCACAAACAATTATCTTACTTATAGGCATTAAAAAAGCAGGATACAGCCCACAAGAATCATCCCCTGCCACTACTTTATTCTGCCGTTTCCAAATTTACATGTTCTCTGCTCCTAACGCTGTAATGTTCATTCCGTGAACCTCCTTTAAAAATATTGAAATAAGAAGGGGTCAACCCCAAATAAAAGGGTCTATTCCCAAACATAATACGAGGGAAAGCAAAATGCTTTCCCTCGCAGGACTCTCTCTTGTCACCGTTAAAAGTGCAGAAATATATATTGTTGTCCATTACCTCTTTTCGCTAATGGCTGCCTGTGCTGCCGCAAGTCTTGCAATCGGCACGCGGTAAGGCGAACATGATACGTAAGTCAGTCCTATCTTGTGGCAGAACTCGATGGATGAAGGATCGCCACCATGCTCTCCACAAATACCGAGCTTGATATCCGGTCTGACACTGCGTCCTTTTTCAGCTGCCATCTTGACAAGCTGTCCGACACCTGCCTGATCCAGCCTTGCAAACGGATCAGATTCGTAAATCTTTCTCTTATAGTAGTCATTTAAGAACTTGCCTGCATCATCACGTGAGAAACCAAAGGTCATCTGCGTCAGGTCGTTTGTACCAAATGAGAAGAACTCAGCTTCTTTTGCAATCTCGTCTGCCGTCAGTGCTGCTCTCGGAATTTCAATCATGGTTCCGATGTGATAACTGATATCAGAGCCTTTTTCTTTTTTCACAAGCTCTGCAGTCTCAACTACGATATCTTTTACAAATTTTAATTCTTTTCTTTCGCCTACCAGAGGAATCATGATCTCCGGTACGATATCATATCCTTTTTCTGCCTTAACCTCAATAGCAGCTTCCATAACGGCTCTCGTCTGCATCTTGGCAATTTCCGGATATGTAACAGCCAGACGGCATCCACGATGTCCCATCATAGGGTTGAATTCATGTAATGAATCACAGATTTCCTGAACCTCTTCGGAGGTCATCATCATCTCAACTGCCAGGTCATCAATATCCGCCTGCTCGGTTGGAACAAATTCATGAAGCGGAGGATCTAAGAAACGGATGGTAACCGGTCTTCCTTCCATGGTTTCATATAATGCCTTGAAATCCCCCTTCTGATAAGGGATCAGTGCATTGAGTGCTTTTTCTCTCTGCTCTAATGTACGTGCTAAGATCATCTGACGGATGCGCGGGATCCTTTCCGGATCAAAGAACATATGCTCTGTACGGCAAAGACCGATACCCTGTGCGCCAAATTTAACAGCTACCGCTGCATCTGACGGTGTATCTGCATTGGTGCGAACCTGCAGCTTGCGGTATTCGTCAGCCCAGTCCATAATACGTCCGAAATTGCCGGAAACACTTGCTTCCACGGTCGGAATATCTCCATAATAAATATTACCTGTGGATCCATCCAGTGAAATATAGTCACCCTCATGGATCTCATGTCCGCCAAGTGAAAATACTTTATCTTCTTCACTGATTGCAATTTCACCACAACCGGATACACAACAGGTACCCATACCTCTTGCAACAACCGCAGCATGGCTTGTCATACCACCACGTACAGTCAGTACACCTTCGGATGCATGCATACCTTCAATATCTTCAGGCGATGTCTCCAGACGGACTAAGATTACTCTGTCACCGGTCTCTTCATGATGCTTTTTCGCATCCTCTGCTGTAAAGTAAACCTTACCGGCTCCGGCTCCGGGTGATGCAGGAAGACCATGTCCGATCACCTCTCCCTTCTTTAATGCTTCGGGATCAAAGGTCGGATGCAACAACTGATCTAAAGACTTAGCCTCAATACGCATAACCGCTTCTTTAGGTGTGATCTTTCCTTCATCTACCAGATCACAGGCAATCTGCAGTGCAGCCTGTGCGGTACGCTTACCATTACGAGTCTGTAAGAAATACAGCTTTTTATCTTCAATGGTAAACTCCATATCCTGCATGTCTCTGTAATGGTCTTCCAGTTTAGTAGCAATTTCCATAAACTGTTTGAAACATTCCGGCATATCCTGTTCCAGTCTTGTGATTGGCTGGGGTGTACGCACACCGGCAACAACGTCTTCGCCCTGTGCATTGATCAGGTATTCACCAAAAATACCTTTTTCACCGGTAGAAGGATTTCTGGTAAATGCAACACCTGTACCGGAGGTATCACCCATATTACCAAATACCATAGCCTGTACATTGACCGCTGTTCCCCAGTCTCCAGGAATATCATTCATACGTCTGTAAACAATGGCTCTTTCATTGTCCCAGCTGCGGAATACTGCTTTTACTGCTTCCATCAGCTGTACCTTGGGATCCTGAGGAAATTCCTCACCCATGGCATCTTTATATATACCCTTGAAGATCCGGATAATCTCTTTGAGATCATCGGCAGTCAGATCGGTATCATAAACAGCCTCATCTGCCGATCTTCCAAGCTCTGCTCTCTTTTTATCCTTTTCTTCATCTAAAACTCGCTCAAAATGTGACTTTGGAACCTCCATAACAACATCCGAGAACATCTGGATAAAACGACGATATGAATCGTAGGCAAAACGAACATTGCCCGTCTTTTTGGCAAATCCTTCTACTGCCACATCGTTTAACCCCAAATTTAAAATAGTATCCATCATGCCCGGCATGGACGCCCTTGCTCCGGAACGAACCGAAACCAGCAACGGATTCTCCGTATCTCCGAATTTCTTCCCCTGCTTTGCTTCCAGATCTGAAAGTGCGGCAAAAATCTGATCCTGTACCTCCTGTGGTATTGTCCTGCCACTGTTGTAATATTCGGTACAAGCCTCTGTTGTAACGGTAAAGCCCTGTGGAATCGGAAGACCAAGATTGGTCATTTCTGCCAGATTGGCACCTTTTCCGCCCAACAGATTGCGCATATCTGCATTACCTTCTTCAAATAAGTATACCCATTTGTTAGACATGTTCTAACCCCCTTAGATAAAATTGTGTTACACACTATACTTATTATAGCATTTGTCCCATTCTTGCGTATATATTTAATATGTAAAAAACTTCTAATGGATGTAGAAAATCAGCGACATGTTTTGTGCTTTTTATACAAAATATGTGGGGTTTGTTGCATTTCACCTGTCAAAAAAGAGCTGCCATATATGTAAAACAAATAGCTAATAAGCTTTTCAACTGTATACTCTGTAAAAACATCAAGGGAAAGCTAATATAACGGCTTTCCCTTGATGTTATTTTCACAATATTTTGATGTTACTTTTCCAGATGGGTTCCCAACTTTTCCCGCGCTTCTGTTTCGGTAAGATGCATGGTATTCATAAGGTTCTGTAATAATTCTTGTTCTCTTGTATTTCTGCCAAGCTTTTCACCTTCGCTTCTGCCACGTTCTAGGCCAAGTTTTTCACCTTCGATTTTGCCACGTTCTTCGCCCTCCAGATATCCTTCGCGTTTCATATCCATATCATTCACATATGTTTTCAAATACTCCGACCTCCATTCTTCGTTCAGTCTTGCATTCTTCACTTCTTTATCAAGCAGTCTGGTAAATTCGTCCTCTGCAGCTTCATTTTCAATATGGTCAAATATTCCTAATGAAATTTTTTAATTTAGCAAAAAGCCAATTTGAAAACCAACACCCAAGCATACAGCCCAACGCATTGTGAAACATATCATCCCACTCAAACAATCCCCTTTTAAAAACCAGCTGTGATAATTCAATGACAGCCGATATCTGGAAGCCCATAAAAAATGCCCGTTTCAGCTTAACCTTATGTTCAAAAATTACCGGTAGCAGGATCCCCATTGGCATCAGCAAAATACAATTTAACAAATTTTCCTCCAACAGTTTCCAATCATGATATCGAACAACTTCATGCCAAGATCAGAATGGCTTTAATTCATATTGCCGAACGAAGGTAACTCTTGTGAATACAGTAGAGCCAAACACAATTCCCAGAAAGATAACTAATATTATCATGGCAATCCCTTGTATCTTTTTCCATTTCTGTCTCCGAATACCTGAAAATACTATTACCATTGCCAATATCAGAATCATTATGAAAACTGCTATTTCCCGTCAAAAATGCATCGTTCACTCTTTCAGCAGCCAATCGATAAGGCTTTCAGATTTAATACCGTCATAGGAAACATCAAGCCCCGGCTCAAGGGACAACACAATTTTCTCGTAGTTATCGCGGATGCTTTGCAGCGGTGCAAGCTCACGCCTGCGCACATCCTCGCTCATCATGGATTCCGTCACCTGAATATACTTTTTGTCGTCAGCAGTCGTTGCTATGAAGTCTACCTCTGCGTTGCCAATCTTTCCAATCGCAACATCATACCCCCGACGAAGCAACTCAAAGTAAACGACATTTTCAATAGCGTGACCACTGTCACGATTACGAAAGCCCAGCAAATAGTTTCTCAATCCAATATCAACAATATAGTATTTTCCGAGTGTACGTAGGTAGGATTTACCCTTGATATCAAAACGTTTGATCTCATAGAAGAAATAGCTCTCCAGAAGTGCGTTCACATATGCTTGCACGGTATGGACGCTGGGAGTCCCCTTGCGTTTACCGTCATCCAGAAGCCCTTCGTTTACCAGCGTGTTGCCAATAGATGAAATCGACACGCTGGAACCAATGTTATCCGCAAGAAACAGGATGATCTTGCGTAGCAGCGCGGAATCTGCGATCTGCTTTTGACCTCTGCGCTTTTCTCTCTCCAAAATGTCGCGGATGACTACTGTGGAATAGATGCCTTCGAGAAGCGACAGTGCCTTTTCCTGCTCCAAACCAACATCTGCAATACTGGGCATCCCGCCGAATCGCATATAGGCATCGAAAACCTCCCGTAGCTCATAGCGTTCGCCATTTTTATCGAATACCTGCCTACGGAATCCCCCGAGTGCGCTCTGCGTTTCACGAACCTCAAAACCATGAAAATCAAGAAACTCACGAAAAGAGAGCGGCAACATCTTGATTTCCACACACCGCCCGGAGAGATAGGTGGAATACTCCGAAGATAAAAGATAGGCGTTTGACCCAGTGACATAGATATCACAGTCAAAATCCACGCGGAAAGCGTTTATCGCATCCTCCCAGGCTTCGATCCGTTGCAGTTCGTCAAAGAAAAGATACATCCTTTTTCCAGAGACGATACGCTCTTTCACATAGCGGTATATACCGTCAGCGCTCATCCCACGAAAATCAAAGGATTCAAAATTCATTTCAATGATCTGCTCCGGCAGGATGCCCGTATCCTTCAAATGCTGAACCATCAGCTTTAACAGACTGGACTTACCACAACGACGAATACCTGTGATCACTTTGACCGGCTCGGTATCTTGAAAACCAATCAGCTTATTCAGATAACTGTCACGACCTTTAAGCTCATGTGAATCAATCATGTCTTATCACTCTCCTTTTCCAATAGTTCAGCACAAAACTATAAAAAAGTCAAGTTTGTGCACTGAAGTGCAAAAATAATCATATTTTGACAGTTTTCGTATTCATCAGATTGTCTGCGGCAAAATTCCGTTTTCCATCATTGGCAAAGCTTCAACCACAAGTACCTTAAAAGCAGATACCAGCTCTGTTCCGGGATTCGTACTCTTTTTGATTTCCAGCGGATGAAGCTGTCTGCCCGTTTCGACAACCATATCGATCTCATTCGTATCCTTATCACGATAATAATGGGTGAATCCTCAACAACAAGTACCTTATCATAAATTTCGTTCCTTGACACCTGAACAGTTCCGCTGGCTTATGTAGAACTTTGCGATTGCCCCGGTTATTCACGATATTACTCCACCCATTCTTCCTGAGATATTTTCTTTTGCGCAAGACTCTTTATATCCCCAGTTTTTCCCGCGCCTCCATTTCAGTAAGATTCATGGTATACATGAGGTTATGCAATAATTCCTGCTCTTTTTCCATTCTGCCACTCTCTGCTCCCGCGGAAAACCCATCAGTCCTGCCGGATTCATAGCCGGCCTCATAGCCCTCTTCCCGCAGCGTCCTCGCATATTTCTTTTCATCAAATTCTTCCAACAGCGATCCTAATACCTGGCTTCTATGTTTTCTCAAGATATCCTCCAGTATTCCATGCCCGATACAATACTCTATCGCAGCATTCATGGCTTCTTCACGGTTATCATATTTATTTGCATATTCCCTTGTAACGGCTACAAACTGTGCGTATTGTGAAAGCATACATACCACAGCCCTGCATCAGATGCTCGTTGTGCCCGTAGTTGATATTGATGACCTTTACACGACCTCCACGGCAGGCTCCACATCCTGATTGCTGAATGCAGATGACAGGCATAATTCATATTCATCCGGTGTATCGGTGGTTCCATTGTAAAATACAACACACTGTGGTGTCGGGAATGGGATCAGTTCACTTCCATATAGGCTCCTATCCGTGCTTTCCACAAGCAGCTGGTATTCCTGTGCCAGATAGATCAGAAATCTCACCGGCATATTCGGATTCAAGGTTGATTGATGCTCATACATATTGATTGAATATAGCATCCTCCTTCTTCATCCTCTTCGTAAATCTCCCACCCCATAAAATTGTAGTGAATTATAAAAGCATAAGATCTAAGAATTGATGTAAGAAATCAGACTGGAAAATATTGTCGGCATTGATAGCATCCGCGCCATACAGTATACGTTGTTTCGTTAATATTCTATCAGAAAATAGAAATATGCTATTGTTGAAAGCATACCACATCATCCTCGGATATGCAACCGAAATTTTCCACCCAAAGAGTCGTTCCATCCGAAAATGGAAATTATAACCTATGACAATACTCATATGCTTCTGGATTATCACGACTATGATGCTCACAAAATACAAACCTGTATGATCACGGAGCCCAATATGGTTATTACATTTACTGACTTTATACAAGATCTTGCCAACTACCATTTTGTATACACACAGGATGAGACAACTGAAATGCTTCAGGATAGTATCCATAAACTAAAAGAAGCTCTACCCCTTTCCGCCAGAACAAACGTTCTTGTTTTTTTGAAAAAAAGGCACTAAAATAAGGATGACTCACATTCACAGTGAAACCATCCTTATTTATTGGCAAATACTTCAATCCTTTTTTATTTATCTAACATCTTTTTCAGCTCATCCATAAAAGTATTGACATCCTTAAATTCCCGGTATACAGATGCAAAACGGACATAAGCAACATCATCGACTGCCTTCAGCTTGTCCATAACAAGCTCTCCAATGGCATTGGAGGAAATTTCTTTTTCCTCCAGATTAAAGATTTCTGTCTCAACATCTTCCACAATCTCTGCAATCTGATTGGCACTGACCGGTCTCTTATGGCAGGCCAACAATACGCCCGCCTCAATTTTTCCACGATCATAAGGCTCTCTCGTATTGTCTTTCTTGATAATGATCAACGGAATTGTCTCAACCTTTTCATAGGTTGTAAATCTCTTATCGCATCCGTCGCACACACGACGTCTGCGGATAGAATTGTTGTCTTCGGCCGGCCGGGAATCGATTACCCTGGTGTTTTCATGGCCACAAAAAGGACATTTCATAGTCTTGCTTTCCTCTCATAAAATTCAATAATATGTTACCCTGATAAGTACGCGACATACTATATTTAGTTGTTGCATACTCTAATGTTTACATTATATTCTCTTTTCCAAATTATGTCAACAAGTTATGGTAACCAATCTGACATGCGTACAACCTAACACCGAAAATCAACCAATATAATATCCAAATCAATTTATAAATTTATCTATAAGATACTTATATCTTGAATTAAAAATTAAAATATGTTATATAATAATTACTAAAAGCGATTTCATCGGCTACGTTTCGGACGTATACCTAGGGCTTATGCATTATTAGGGACCGATGAATCGCTTTCTGTTTTTCTTGCCTTAATATATGCTGATACAATATAATTTTTGTGTTTCTTGGCATCACTTACTGCTTCAATTACATAAAATGTCCCATCTATCTTTTTTGAAATTATCACTTTAGGAGCCAATTTCCCATTTGCATCAACGTAGCCCTGTGCATATTCATTGTGAAAGTCAATATGATCATAATTTGCTAAAACATAGCCGATTCTGGCTATATCTTCAATATTTTTCATACTTTCATCCTGTTCACCATTTTCTCCATGACGTTTTTTAATATGAATAATTCCATTATCATCAAGAACAATCCGGTTTCCATACACTTTTTTTCCTGTCAGTTCCTTTATTTTTCCTGCGGCCTCATCAGACAAAAAACCTACTGTAACAGATGAAGCTTTCTCTCCATTATAAACTTTCTTTACATAATCATAAATTTCCAAATCAATGGATTCTTTATAGTTCTCCATAATTTGTAATTCTGACTCCGTATGAATCATATATAATTTCTCCTTTTCGACTAGACAGAGCTCTCCATGCTCGCTATACAAGTAACTAATTCATAATCAATTTGGGAAAATAATAGATATTGTCCACCAAAAATACTACATTGTATCTGGTAAACTAAAGATATTCTTAGAAAATGATTGAATTGAAATTATTTATTATAGTAATCCTGACAGGAATAACTGTCAAGAACCGATTTTTATCACCGACACACTCTAACACCGAAAATCAACCAATATAATATCCGGCCCGATCTGCTTAATATTACAAAAAGGGACTTCGTGCTCTTCCCCAAAGAAGCAGCCCAAAATCCCACATTTTTCCGCAATGATCAGCTTGCGGATACAGCCATTGCATTCATCAAATTCCATATCAACGACATGCCCAAGCTTGCGGCAATCCTTCACACAGATCACTTCTTTCTTGCAAAAATCATCAAATGTCATATTATCACCGCAAACACTCTATTTACTTTATAATATGTAACAACACGCGTGATGTACCTGAAATTGACTTTATTTCAAAATACGCTCCACAAGCCGGTTGGTAAACCGGATACACGGCTTTTCCACAAACTTATGAAACAGCCATGCTAAAAGAATGATCACCAAAAGGCTTACAACAAATGCCACCAGGCAGGCTGCATGGTACGTTTTAAAAAGACCCTGCATTTTCACAAACAGCACCGCCGTCAAAGAAAACAAGACCGGTATATGTATCAGATATACCGCATAGGATATGCTCCCTAAAAAGCTTCCGACCTTTGTGGATAAAAGCTTTTGCACGGCACTTACCATAAAAATTCCCATCAGCAGTGCGAAAACCGCAAGCTTATGGTAAAACAGATACGGCGTCAGTCTGTGATATAAAAAATTACCAAGACCTGCCAGATAACGGTATCCGTTTGTCGGCTCCATTCCCACCGGATACGCCCCCAACAAAACTGCCACAACGAGCAGAATCAGTCCAATTCCTGTAAAAAGCTTCTTTTTTTCTTTAAACAATTCCTGATACCGGAATACCAGATATGCCGCAAGAACACCAAATGCGAAGTCAGCAACCCGGCTGTTGACAGACAGATAAAGAATGCACACAAAGATATATACATACAGCATTCCCTTTTGCAGCTTCCGCCCCATTGCCGCCAGTATGTATGCTGCAAACGCCCCGACAAATAAATCCCGAAGCATCCAGAAGGCATTGGAATAAATCGTCCGCATTCCTACCAGCCAGTCATCGATCAGGCTGTCCGTAAACAATTCAATAATCCCCGACTTGTCATGATAAAACTGATCCAGCCATTCCGAATGTGTCAGTGCTGCCGCCTGCGAATTGTAAAACAGGTCAAGCTGCAGCATCACAAATACCGCCGCTGACACAAAAAAGACCGGCAGCATCAGTCTCGGATACCGCTTCAGCAAGGCTTTGGAAAATTGCCTTTCATCTGTCATCCGAAAGACCTGATATGCCACTAAAAATCCGCTGACCATGCAAAATACCGTGACCCAGAGATCCCCGATCGTAAAAAAAGCAAGCGGCGACTGGGCAAACCGGATATCCGCTCCTGATACGCAGTGCGAATACCCGCCCGCTCCCAGATAAGCTGCCGGATAATATCCCAAAATAAAATGATGTATTACAATAAAAATACAGGCCAATCCTTTAAGCCCATCCATCCAGTCAATTCGTTCCTGTTTCATAGCTGTTCTTTCTTTCATTCTTCCATATCTGCCATCCAATACGGTATCAACAGGTCAATGCCTCATACAATTCCCGTACCGACGGAAAACAAAAATCAATCCGGTTATCTGCATCTTCCACATCTTCTCTCTTTGCTTCCCCTGTCAATACCAGACAGGTCTCCACGCCTGCATTTTCACCACAGGCTATATCGGTATAGATCCGGTCTCCCACTACCAGTGTTTCCTCTTTGGAAAAGCCGGTCATTTCCATAGAATAGTCTGCAAGCCCCGGGGATGGTTTTCCAAGATACTGCGGCGTACGGTCCGTCGCAGCCTGCAGCATATTGCAGATGGAACCGCAGTCCGGTATCATGCCAAAATCCACAGGACATCGCAAATCCGCATTGGTTGCAAGCCAGATACGCTCTTTTTTGGAATCCATGAGAAGTCTGCATGCCTTTTCTACCTTTTCATAGGTCAGCTCCGTATCAAAGGCTGTCAATACGATATCCACAGAAACATCACAGTCCGTTGTCACACAAAGATCATTCTTTTTTAATTCATTATAATAAGAAGCTGTAGCCATCACAAAGATTTTATCCGTTACATGATGCTTCAAAAGGTAAGACAATGTGTAGCTTCCCGCCGTTACAAAATCATCGTCCTCAGCCTCAATTCCCATTCTCTCAAACTTTTTCACATAATCGGCAGTGCTTTTGGAGGAGTTGTTGGTAATATAAATTGCACGTCCCCCGATTTTTTTGATGTATGCCAATAAATCCATTGTGCCATCCAGCACATCTTCCGACAGCGCGATCGTTCCGTCAATGTCAAATAAAAAAAGCTTTTTCTGTTTTAAATGCGCAAGATTTTCATTTACATGATCGTTTTTATATTTTCCCATATTTTCCTCATGTCCTGTTATTTCCATTTGATTGCGTCAGAAATTAAAAATCTGCCGGTTTATTCCATAAATTCTTCCAGCTCGATCCCTCTTTTTGCAGCAAGACTTCTTGGAAGATCCAGAATGCGCTGATTCGCGGAGCCCCGGAATTTCAAACGGATATTTTTTTGGTCAATCTGAAATTCTCCGTCAACCAGAACATCAATATACTGCAATAATTCATCGGTAACCTCACATCTGGCTCTGCTGTCTGCTCCGGGGAGAAGATCTTTTTCCAGTGTATAACCGGTATAGCACCAGATATTCTTATCCGGATACCTCTCTTTTACTTTTGCGACCAGCGATAAAAGCTCTCTTTGATTCTGCGGCTCCATGGGCTCTCCTCCTAAAAGGGTCAGGCCTTTAATGAAACCGGGGCTTAGAGCCTCCAGAAGCTCTGTCTGCGTCTCTTCTGTATAAGGTGTTCCATATTCAAAATTCCAGGTCTCGGGATTGAAGCATTCCTTGCAATGGTGGGTACATCCGGAGACAAATAATGAAACACGGACACCCACCCCATTGGCGATGTCCGTTTTCTTAATAGATCCATAGTTCATGTCATGTCAACCTGTTTTCTTTTTATAAATGAAGAACTCTTTCCTGAATTTCCTGTGTTCTTCCCTGATTCCAAAACTGTGTGCCGATATAACCGCAGGTACGTCTGGCTACATTCATGGTGTCCTGATCTCTGTTTCCACAGCACGGGCACTCCCATACAAGCTTTCCGTCCTCATCGCTGACAATCTGGATTTCTCCATCAAAGCCGCACTTCTGGCAATAATCACTCTTGGTATTTAACTCTGCATACATGATATTGTCATAGATGTGCTGCATAACGGCCAAAACAGCATCTATATTGTTTTGCATATTAGGCACTTCCACATAGCTGACAGCTCCTCCGGGCGAAAGCTTCTGGAAGCGTGATTCAAAGCTGAGCTTTGAAAAGGCATCGATATTTTCTGTAACATGTACATGATAACTGTTCGTGATATAATTTTTGTCCGTTACCTCCGGAATCATGCCAAAACGTTTCTGTAAACATTTGGCAAACTTGTAGGTTGTGGATTCCAACGGTGTACCATACAGACTGAAATCAATATTGGTCTCTGCCTTCCATCTTGCACAGGCATCATTGAGATACTCCATAACAGAAAGTGCAAATGGTGTTGCAACCGGATCTGTATGAGACTTGCCTGTCATATATCTTGTACATTCACATAAACCTGCATAGCCCAATGAAATGGTAGAATATCCATCATATAAAAGCTTATCGATCGTCTCGCCCTTTTTCAGACGCGCCAGTGCACCATACTGCCATAAAATCGGTGCCACATCGGAAGGGGTTCCCTTCAGTCTCTCATGACGGCACATCAGAGCCCTGCGGCAAAGCTCCAGTCTCTCATCCATGATCTTCCAGAATTTATCGATGTCACGTCCGGATGAGCAGGCCACATCTACCAGATTCAGGGTAACAACCCCCTGGTTGAAACGGCCGTAATATTTGTGTTTGTTTTCCTGATAATTGCCGGCATGTGCAATATTGCCCACACCCTTTTCGGTAAAACGGTCCGGTGTCAGGAAGGAACGGCATCCCATACAGGGATAGCAATCACCGTTTTTCAGTTCCTTCATGATCTTTTCGGAAATATAATCCGGAACCATACGCTTTGCGGTACATTTTGCGGCAAGCCTGGTGATCTCCCAGTATTTGCTGCCTTCACGTACATTATCTTCCTCGAGTACATAAATTAACTTGGGGAAAGCCGGGGTAATATACACGCCCTTTTCATTTTTAACACCGAGGATACGCTGCTTTAACATTTCCTCGATGATCATTGCAAGGTCATCGCGGATGCGTCCCTCCGGTACTTCATCAAGATACATAAATACCGTTACAAACGGTGCCTGACCATTGGTTGTCATCAGGGTAATGACCTGATACTGTATCATCTGCACGCCACGTTCAATTTCCTCTTTGACACGAAGCTCTGCAATCTCATTGATCTGCTCTTCCTGCAGATCGATTCCGGCATCCTGATACTCCTTGGTAACCAGACGGCGCAGCTTCTGTCTGCTGACGTCTACAAACGGTGCCAGATGTGCCAGAGTGATACTCTGTCCGCCATACTGGGAGCTTGCGATCTGCGCAATACTCTGTGTTGCAATATTGCAGGCAGTTGAAAAGCTCTTGGGTGTATCGATCATGGTCTCGCTGATCACGGTACCATTCTGCAGCATGTCTTCCAGATTGACCAGACAGCAGTTGTGCATATGCTGTGCAAAATAATCGGAGTCATGAAAATGGATCAGCCCTTCCTCATGTGCCTTTACGATATCCGGCGGAAGGAGAAAACGACGGGTAATGTCTTTACTGACCTCTCCTGCCATATAATCACGCTGTACGCTGTTTACAACCGGGTTTTTGTTGGAATTTTCCTGTTTGACCTCTTCGTTGTTGCATTCTATCAAAGTCAGGATCTGTTCATCCGTTGAATTGGATTTACGAATCAAGGCTCTCTTATAACGGTAGGTAATGTACTTACGCGCTACCTCAAAAGCGAGCTGCTTCATGATCTGATTCTCCACCATATCCTGAATCTCTTCCACACTAGGGGTATGAGTCATCTCCATACACAGTGTCTGCACATTGTCAGAAATAACATCAATCTGCTTTTCTGTCATGCGGTCAGATTCGTTTACCTCCCTGTTGGCTTTCTGTACTGCGGCCATGATCTTTGAAATATCAAATCCGACTTCTTTTCCGCTTCTTTTGATGATCTTCATGAAACTACCTTCCCCTTCATATCTTTCTATATCCAAATCTAGTATTTTTCCGCAACATCTTCCACAAGATGTTGCGATTTCAATTATAAGACAGTCAGAAGATAAAAGCAAGGCTTGAAGCGGTTAAAAAACAGATGTATTTATTTTGACTCGTGATACTCTTCCTCGGTATTGACACTCCACACATTCTTTTTGTCCGTTACACCGGCCAGAATATTTTTGACCGCCTCAAAAGAGGTGCACATGGAGTGATCCAGATTGTTGTATCTGTGCTGTCCGTTACGGCCGACACAAAACAGGTTGGGAATGGTATCCAGATAGCTTCTCAGTTCATCAATCTGGTCATAGGTGTCAAAATATGCAGGATATGCCTTCTTTACACGCTCTACATGATAATCGAGGACTTTGGACTCGTCGTCGATCAGCTTCATGGTGATCATCTCACGGATGCCCATGTGTGCAAAATCATCATCTGACATGCTCCACATGGAATCACCCTCGTTGCAGAAGTATTCCAGTCCCATCCATATGGTATGCTCCACATCCTTAACAAGGTACGGAGACCAGTTGTTGTAAATCTGGAAACGTCCCATGGAAACATTGCGGTCATGTACATATACCCAGTCGTCCGGAACAATATTGCCCATTGTCGGGATCCTGGTCTTGTTTTGGAGATTCAGCTTGGAGATCAGCACACCGACCGTCATATAATCACGATACGGAAGTCCGGCTGCAATATCGGCGTACTTTTCAGGTACATCATTGATACCTGCCACCAGATCCTTGATCGGCATGGACGAAATAACATAATCACCGGTCATTTCCTTTTTCACACCGTTTTCTTCATATACAACACCGGTTGCAATGTTGTCTGTATTTTTGCGTACACCGACAACCTTTGCATTTTTATAAATCGTGCCGCCTTTTTTTTGCACCTCGTCGGCGGTCACCTCCCACAGCTGTCCGGGTCCAAGCTTCGGGTAAGAAAATTCTTCGATCAGGGATGTATTGACCTTGCGGTTTTTAACCTTGAATACCTTGCCAAGAGAATCCTTTATGATACCAAAAATCGAAAGTCCCTTTGTGCGCTGTGCTCCCCATGACGGGTCGATCTGGCTCGGATGTCTGCCCCAGAGATTTTCGGTATAATTTTCAAAAAACATGGAATACAGCTTTTTGCCGAAGCTGTTGATATAAAAATCTTCCAGTGAGTTTTCTTTTTTTTTGAAGATTGCGCTCTTTAAATAACTGAAGCCTACAACGATCGTTGTACCAAGCCCCATATTTTTAAAGGTTTCAAATTTTAAGGAGATCGGATAATCAAAGAATTTGCTGTTGAAAAAAATACGTGACAGACGGTTTCTCTTTAACATGACCCTGTCTTCCTTTTCCGGATCCGGACCTCCGGCAACAACGGTTGCCGTCCTGTGCAGTGCCACATCATCCTTGGCAAGCGCCCCCTGTGTAGGCATCATCTTTTCCCACCATTCATTAACAGCATCCACCTTGGAAAAGAACCGGTGTCCACCCATATCCATACGGTTGCCGTTGTGCTCTACGGTCCGCGAAATACCACCGAAGGTATTGCTTTCCTCAAATACAACAACCTCATAGTCATCGGAATGATCCAGCAATTCATATGCGGCTGTCAGGCCCGCAGGACCGGCACCGATGATCAATACTTTCTTTTTTGCCATTTTGTATTTCCTTTTCTTAATTTAGAGTCTTTTTATAAGTTTTTCTCTGCCTCAACCGGCAAATGTAAGAAATCACAAATTTCTTTCCCTGTGTATATACAAATGTACACAACAATACAACTATAGCATAAATCAGGAAAGAAAACCATACATTTCCAACCCGCTCCTGCAAATGTTCAATCCACTCAACGTGAACAAATTCGATGGTGTGGACCGCCAGCACGATCATGGAATTGCGGCCGATCCAGGCAAGTCCGTCTTTTACAGGCTTCGCAAAACGGATGCGCTCAAATTCCTTCATCGCCAGCATAACGACCAGACTGCCGCATACGGAAACCACGATCGAATACGGGAATCCAAGATATTCCCTTGTTGCAAAAATGATACTTCCGGTCTTTGGATACAAAGAAAGCCAGAGCACCAGTAAAACAATCCAGATAAAATATCTGCGGATTTTTTCCATCACATGATATCTTTTGACCATCACACCGATATGGTAAAAAACCATACCGACCGGCACGACATCCAGATTCCACGGCAAAAATCCATTGTGAAAGGCATAGGTTTTACCACCCCATGCAGCCAAAAGCAGCAAAACCAGATAAACAATGTCCTGCACGATCTTATTTTTCAGCTTCACACGGTTTAATACGGCATAAAATACAACAATACAAAATAAAAACGTCACAAACCAGATCGGACCGCAGGTCTCAATGGTGATAAAATGTTTGGCATAAAAGCTGCTGCCACCCACCGTCGTCAACGCCTGTGCCCTTAAAATCCCGAGAGCTCCGCTTACCGTAAAAAATCCGGCACGCCACAGCATAAAAAGTCTCACAAAATAAGAAACGACATTGGTCATCAGATAGGGGATCAGTAAGGTCCTTACCTTGCGCGGAAGATAGTTTTTGAGTGCGGTATCTTCTTTATATAAATAGCCGCTGATCATGACAAACATGATCATATGAAAGGAATAAATAAAATCCCGGATGGACTGCCCGACATGCATGTGACCGAGGATCATCAGTAAAATTCCCAGTCCCTTTGCCATATCGATCCATTGAAACCGCATAGGTCTTATGTTTGTCTGCATAGTGCCTCCTTCATATGTCTATTTGTTTTCTTTCCACAATTCATAATCCATGGAAAATGTCTGTCCGACAAGATCCTCACCATCAAATTCCATGCGGATCGTCGTCATCTGGAACATATTCCACATCGGATAGGAATAAAGCGGGATCAGTAAGTCTCCGTCCTCTACGACACAGGAGAGTGAAAATTCCTCATAAACAGGCTCATCCGGATAGGAGAAATACATCTTGACATTGACTTTGGATGCAGAGGCATCAGCAAAATCTCCACTGTCGGTCGATTCTGTATCAGAGGAAGCCAGACCGGAAATATGCAGTCTTAAATACTCTGCCTCTGAACTGATATCATCCCCATAAAAATGCAATACTACAGCCGGCCGCTCTCCGGTCACCGTATAGCTTTCCTGATCCTCTGTCACAACATCCTCAGACGCAAGCACTTCACATCCGGCATCCACAACAGAAAAATCCTCTTCTTTTGCGGAACGCCCCCATACAAGCGGCAGCGCCTGCAGGCTCTCCGTTGTCATAGCCTCATAAAATGTCTTGGAGCCATCCTCTGCCCAATCCGGCACCTCTACATCCGGAGCCAGTAAAAAGCAGACCGAACCATATTGATACGGCTGATATCCCTTAGAAAGCACAAGCTGATAAATATCCTTGTAACGCAGGGAAATACTTCCACCATCACTGTTCCAGTAAGGAGACACCAAAACAAGCTTTGGCAGATTTTCCTGTAAAGACTCAAGCATGGCTGCTCTTGTCGCATCGGACGTTCCATGATACAACGCACAGTATGCAAATGGGGTTTCCTTATCAAACATCATATAAAAGGCTGACCGGTTGGTAAAATCCAGATAGGTCTCATCGTCTGCGCAGAATGCATTGATCACAAAGGCTGTGTCCCGGATCTGGTCGGCAATCGCCGAAGGGACCACTACCGTTCCCATCTTTTTGCAGGAAAGCTCTTCTCCATCCAGCCGCACGAACTGATCGGATATGTTTTGTACAGATATTGCATCTGCCTGTGTCTGCGAAAAATCATTGCAGTTGATAACAAGTGCCGCTCCCAGCAAAAATGCCGGCAGCACTCTGCTTTCTTTATTTTCCTCTACGAAAACATAAATTATGGCAAGCAATAAGACAACATTGACGATGGCTGCTCTCTCACCCGCAAAAATACTTCCAAATGTATAGCTGCATATCATATAACAGAAAATGAGAACAGCAAACAGCATCTGAAGATACGCTGCTCTGCGGTAATAGCAGACAAGCGCTACGATCAAAATGACCGCTGCCATAAAGAAAAAGCCCCGGTATGCAACATCTGAAAAGATATCCGGTATCCGGAATACACCGTGATTTCCTCCGGATACTAATACATCATACAGGCTGTCGCCCGGAAAATAACCGGAAATGCCCATATTTTCTTTCAAAAACCGCAGGATTCCGAAGAACATGGGAACAAAGGATATTCCAAAGATCAGGGTCAGTATCAGTGACGGCAGATATTTTTTCCGATTTTCTTTTTGGAACACTGCCTTTATCTGTGATATACCGTTTTTTGTAAATACCCGCATACACAGAGGAAGCAATAATGCCAGTGCCAGTGAACCGCCGATTGCCGGATACCATGCGATCGAGATAATGGATGTCACAATATATGCGATCAGGGATTTGTAAGCATTTTCCCGGATACTTTTTTTGAAAAAGATCAGTATGATCGGCAAAACCAGGATAAACCGGAAATAATAGTACCACTCTCCGATCGTCATAAAAAAGGAAACAAGGAATACCTGTAAAAGTTCCTGTCCGACACATTTGTAAACAACATATGCACAAAGTGCCAGCAAGATCATACTGCCGATGGCATATGCAATGAAAAAGGATGCATAAGTTCCATCCAGCAGAAAAGCATTGACCGTTGCAAAGAAATAATCACAGATACCGTGGATTGGGAAAAAGTCCAGATACGGCAGCTTGTGATAAGAAATCATCTGTGTAAAAGGAACTGTCAGCTCCCCATAGTGAAACAGATTAACGGATACCAGTCCGTCAACCGGAATCTCAACCGGAATCTGCATGGCTGCAATGATCATAAGAGAATACGGATGCACCTGCCCAAAGATGCGTGATCTGTTTCTCCACCGGTAAAATACAATTCCCAGAAAAGCCACAACCGCCAAAATCCGGATACCGGTATAGGAAAATGTTTCTACAACGCCATTATAATTGGTACGAAAAACAAACAATGCCGGCAGAAAGCACAAAAGTAAAAGCTGGACACCTTCCAGATACAGCTTATTCAGCGAAAAGGCCCGAAAGCGGTCTCCAAAACAGAATACAAAAGCCAGTGCTAAAACAGCCAGTATGAAAATCAGGTAAAAACCTTTTGCGGCTCCGCTGTCAGATACGATCCCAAAGTTTAAAAACATCTGTACAAATGCCCGCGCGCCGAAAAAAGCCAGTAAAACCGAGAGGACTGCCTGATTCAGAATATGATTCTGCGCCTGATCCCGATCTAAAGCTGTTACCGGTACTGCTGTTAAAACTGCCGGACATTTTCCCCGGGCATATAGTTTCTTTATGATATCCAGAATATGGATCCCCCACACAGCCGCAAGCAGGAGCCACTCCATCTTCATATCATAGCCGAAAAACTGCTTGAGCATTACAAATCCCGTGATAAAGGTCACTGCATAATAACTGGCCGACAGATTTTTTTTGTATCGGACGAGAAGATACGCGATCACATAATACACGAAAAAAAATCCCAGAAATGACAACATAAAATGTCTGGGGATCATAAAATCAGCCGGCTTGTAATAATCCTTGAACACACTGGTTCCGGTGATCAGTTCGGAAAGAACCGCCTCTCCGTCCCGGTATACCTTTCTTACATATCCGGTCATATAAAGATAGGATGATACCAGCGCCGGAATCAGACTTCCAAGCACAACAATCAGTCTCTGCAGATTGTTGAGTGCGTTTTTCTTTTGGGCAACATCCTTATTTTCATTATCAAATATTTTTTCAAAAAAATTTTTCATTTTTATTCAATATCTCTTTCAGCTTTTACTCAATATCTTTTATCCAATATCCGCAGATTTGTTCTACAGCTATATGCTTCATACAAAATCCGGTCATTTTCATATCGGAGCCGTTCTGCTTCCCGGACCTTATAAGCTCATTCTGAGTATACCATAAAGCCTATCCTGCCTCAAATCTTTTTCCTTTTTCTGTCTTTTTCAACAAAGAACACTTGAAAACACCCTTTTTATCGTATACCATGTTAATGGATGAATATTTAGGAGGAACATATACATGGAAATGTTATCACTACAAACAGAGTTAAGCCAAAACGCATATCCCGGACGCGGTATCATCATTGGCAGATCAGCTGATGGCACAAAAGCTGTTACCGCTTATTTTATTATGGGAAGAAGCTCTAACAGCCGCAACCGTATCTTTGTGGAAGACGGTGAAGGCATCCGCACACAGGCCTTTGATCCTTCCAAACTGGAAGATCCGAGCCTCATCATCTATGCTCCCGTCAGAGTATTGGGCAACAAGACCATCGTGACAAACGGTGACCAGACTGACACCATCTATGACGGCATGGACAAGCAGATGACCTTTGAACAGTCTTTAAGGAGTCGTGAATTTGAGCCGGACGGTCCCAACTATACCCCTCGTATCTCCGGTATTATGCACATCGAAAACGGCCGGTACAATTATGCCATGTCTATTTTAAAGAGCAACAACGGCAATCCCGATGCATGCAACCGATACACATTTGCATATGAAAACCCTGTTTCCGGTGAAGGACATTTTATTCATACATACATGCACGACGGCAATCCCCTTCCCAGCTTTGAAGGTGAGCCAAAGCTAGTCTCCATCCCCGATGATATCGACCTTTTTACCGATCTGTTATGGAACAGCTTAAACGAAGACAACAAGGTCTCTTTATTCGTACGCTATATTGATATTGCAACCGGAAAATACGAGACAAAGATCGTCAATAAAAACAATTGACAAACCGGCCGGCACTTTTTGCCGAGTCTATTTACATTCTATCCAAAAAAGGAGATTTTATCATGAATGAAATTCAATTAAAATACGGCTGCAACCCCAATCAGAAGCCGTCCCGCATCTATATGGAAGACGGAAGCGACCTTCCTGTTACCGTATTAAACGGTAAACCCGGATATATCAACTTTCTGGATGCCTTCAATGGCTGGCAGTTAGTCAAAGAATTAAAAGAAGCTACCGGGCTTCCGGCTGCTACTTCTTTTAAGCATGTATCACCTGCCGGAGCTGCAGTCGGACTTCCGTTATCCGATACTCTTGCCAAAATCTACTGGGTTGACGATCTTGGAGAATTATCTCCGTTAGCATGTGCTTACGCAAGAGCCCGCGGTGCCGACAGAATGTCTTCCTTTGGTGATTTCATCGCTTTATCCGATATCTGTGATGTTGACACCGCAAGACTGATCAAACGCGAGGTATCTGACGGTGTGATCGCTCCCGGCTATACCGATGAAGCCTTAGAGCTTTTAAAAGCCAAGAAAAAAGGCAATTACAACATTATCCGGATCGATCCTGCCTATACTCCCGCTCCCATTGAGCACAAACAGGTATATGGCGTTACCTTTGAACAGGGCCGTAATGAGCTCGATGTCAACGGCGACTTGTTATCCAATATCGTCACGGACAATAAGGAGCTTCCCGAAGCTGCCCTGATCGATATGAAAATTGCCCTGATCACCTTAAAATATACACAGTCCAACAGTGTCTGCTATGTCAAAAACGGTCAGGCAATCGGCATTGGTGCCGGACAGCAGTCCCGTATCCACTGTACCAGACTTGCCGGTCAGAAAGCGGACAACTGGTTTTTACGCCAGTCTCCCCAGGTTATGGGCCTGCAGTTTTTAGATACTTTAGGACGGGCTGACAGAGATAATACCATTGATGTATACATGGGTGATGAATACATGGATGTGCTTGCCGATGGCGAATGGGAAAAGAGATTTAAAGTAAAACCGGCTGTATTTACAGCAGAAGAAAAGAAAGCATGGCTTGCACAAAATCAAAACGTGACCTGCGGCTCCGATGCCTTCTTCCCCTTCTCAGACAATATCGAAAGAGCCTACAAGAGCGGTGTAAAATACATTGCACAGCCCGGCGGATCCATCCGTGATGATCTGGTAATCGAATGTGCCAACAAATACAATATGGTAATGGCATTTACAGGCATCCGTCTGTTCCACCATTAATTATCTTTTAAATATCCGATTGTCAGATTTATGGTTCTGACTATTCGGAAAATGATTCTTAGAGATCGATTTATCTGACATTTTTAATGGATAATACTGCAAAACAGGAATGTAACCTCTATACCGGCTGCATTCCTGTTTTATTTTTCGTTCTCTGTATTATCATCTGTCTTCTTTTACACATTCATCCTCTTTTATTATCCTTTACTCATCCCAGATATGCTCTTTCATATATTGAAACCAGTTCTGCGTCTCCTCATTTTCGGAAGAAAAGGCTAACATCCGATCCAGATACCCCTGCTCTTTTACAATCTGTCTGCTGACCGGGAAAACCAGTTCAAATACCAGACTGACATGTCCTGCCACATTATCGATTGCTGTCTTTTTATATGCTCTCAAAACTGCATGATGCTCCATAAAGGCAGCTTTAACCTGAGGACTTACTGCACTCTGTCTGAGTTCCTGTGTCGTAACATTATAAATCTGCTCCATCGGCGTATCACAGTTTACACGCAAAATATCGATTTTGTCCGCGTCTCTTAAGATATGGCTGAACATCTGCTCATTTCCGCTCAATCCCTTTTCGATCCGGTATGCGCTGTGATTGCGGATGGCCGTTTCGGTCAGCCTCTTAACATTTATGTAAACCTCATGCAAAACTCTATCCTCTGCACAAGGTTCCTTGATGTATTCATCAAACAGACCTTCCCGGAACAATAAATCTGCTCCGAACATCGCATGATCTATGGACTTGTCATCCGAAAATGTCCCATATCTGCGGACCTGCTCAAAACGACCGATGTCATGTAACATTCCCATAAGCCATGCGAGCGTACATGCATGCTCCGATAAATGTATACTTTGTGCAATCTGCTCACACAAAGCCGCCACCCGGAATGTATGATCATATTTCAATCTGATCTTGGGATCTGTCAGATCATAGTCCTTTGTATATTCTTTGAAACGATTCTCGATCCTTTGCCGTTCTATCAGTTTTATCATGGTATTTCCTCTTTTTTGTGCTACCATTTTCTTATTGTCCAACGCCATTCCAATCGAAATATAGCACAATTTGCAACATCAATCAAGATATGCCCGCATTATTTTCAACGCATTTTTCTCAAGTCTTGACACCTGCGCCTGGGAAATCCCGATCAAATCCGACACTTCCATCTGTGTTTTTCCGTCAAAAAAACGCAGTTCAATGATCTCACGCTCCCGGTCGTTCAGTTTCTTCATAGCCTCACCGATCGCAATATTCTCTATCCATCGTTCTTCTTTATTTTTCTTATCCGATACCTGATCCATCACATAAAGTGTATCTCCGCCATCTGTATAAATCGGTTCATACAGACTCATCGGGCTTTGGATCGCATCCAGCGCATATACAATATCCTCTTTTGCAATACCGATTTCTGTTGCGATCTCCTCAAGCGTTGGCTCTCTCAGATTTTTCTTTGTCATATTCTCCTTGGCATAAATAGCTTTGTAAGCTGTATCCTTGAGGCTGCGCGATACCCTGATGGAGCTGTTGTCCCGTAAAAACCGTCTGACTTCCCCGATGATCATTGGAACAGCATACGTACTAAACTTTACTCCAAGCTCCGAATTAAAGTTATCGATCGCCTTGATCAGTCCGACACAGCCAATCTGAAACAAATCGTCCGCACTTTCGTTTGCAGATGAAAAACGTTTGATCACACTGAGTACCAGTCTCAGATTTCCTTCAATATACGTTTCCCTGGCTTCAAGACTGCCCTCGGATATTTTAGCAAACAATACCTCTTTTTCTTCTCCGGACAGCAAAGGCAGCTTCGACGTATTCACACCGCATATTTCTACTTTTCCCTGTGACATAAAAAATCCTCCCAATAGATTCCTCTATTGAAAGGATTGACTTTTTTTTTGATATTATTCCATATATGCTGTTTTTGCAGTTTTATTTCCCGGATAATATTGCCATAATGCTTTCTAACCCTGAGCCTTCTTTAAAATATTTTCCAATGTTTTAGGCATCAGTCTAAATCCCATGGATGCAGGATTCAATACAGCTCCCTGACACTTTCCTACAAGCATTTTCTGAATCTGCTCAACCGGAACGATCGTAGCCTGCATATTGTTCTGGATATTGAATTTGTTGAACTCAACGACATCACCAAAGATCGGAAGGAAAAATTCACCCTCCTTGTTGGCAAGATAAGGAATATCAAAGCTGCCATCTTCAAGCTTACCATCCCAGTCTTTGGGCATTTCCTTGGTCAGTCTGACCGGAAGCAGATATTTGGCCCTTGCAATATTAACTGCCATTTCCTCTTCCAGATCCCTTAAGGTCGTCTTTTCTTCCATCGGAATGTCTCTGGTAAATTCCTGTAAAAAATATAAAACAGAAATTTGAAGAGAAGGATTCAATAAAGGCTGCTGCTTCTCGGGAAGCCTTGAAAAATCAGGCTTCGGAATCACATTTTCCATCTTAACAGGATATTCCTCTTCATCCGATACAACTACAATCTGGGATACTCCATAGGAATACAGATCAATGAAAAACTGCTTCATGCTCTTTTGCTCAACCTTAATTCCCAGCATTGCATATTTGTCCTGACGGTATTCTTTTTCTTTTTCCTTGAACTTCTCTTCGCTGGTAAATGCGTAGATCTGATCCTCACCGCCATCTCTATCCCATACAATGAAGGGATGCTTGGTAATACGTGAACCTAATACAAGGAAGGAATCTCTTTTTACAAGGTTCATCATAACTGCTTTATCTTTTTCCGTAATAGCCATTTTTATTCTCCTGTGTTTTTACCGTTTGCCAATCGTGCCGGCACGTCGGCTCTCTAATGCTCATTATAGCATACAAAGGGTTTAGTTGTCTTTAAAAATTTCTCTTTTTAAACGTTTCATAATCTTTTTCTCAAGTCTGGATATATACGACTGGGATATTCCCAGAATGCATGCCACCTCCTTTTGCGTCAGCTCCTCGCCATCCTCTCGGTTTAAGCCAAACCGCATATTGATAATCGTCCGCTCCCGCTCGGATAATTTGTCTATGGCATTGTATAAGACCCGCTTTTCCACTTCCTCTTCAATATCTCTGGAGGTCACATCCTCTTCCGTTCCCAGAATATCGGATAAAAGCAGTTCGTTACCATCCCAGTCAACATTTAACGGCTCATCGATTGACACCTCCAGACGTGTCTTATTATTGCGTCTTAAATACATCAGGATCTCATTTTCAATACAGCGTGAAGCATATGTGGCAAGCTTAATGTTTTTATTGGGATTATAGGTATTGATGGCCTTGATCAATCCGATTGTGCCAATGGAGATCAGGTCTTCAACACCCACCCCGGTATTGTCAAATTTTTTGGCAATATATACTACCAGACGCAGGTTGTGCTCAATCAGGACTGCCTTTGCATTTTCCGATTCATCACAATCTCCGTTGATCAGATCATTGAGCATGTGGCTCTCCTCTTCATCCAGTAAAGGCGGCGGAAGCACCTCCGTTCCGCCAATATAATGTATATCACCAAAATCCTCTACATACTTTTTCTGGCTCTTTTTTAAAATATTTAATCTTATGTAGCCGGGTAAAACCAACCTCAAAATCACAATTCATTCACTCCCTGTTTTTATTTTCATTTACATGCTTTAGGATAATACTTTCGGATGCAGGATGATCTCGTATCCGGCCCCCTTTGTAAAATCATCCGGACATACAGCAAATAATATATGTCGGTAAATCTCCATGGCATCCTTTCTGCCCGGTCCTTCATCCTTCCTTATCACCTCCACGATATCCACCACAAAGGCTTCCATCACTCCATTCTTTTTACCCACAGAGCGATATGGGATCACTCGATATCCATTCTGCGAAAGGATATCCGTACCGGGAAACATCCGATGATACAGCTTTTGAGTCATGATGCAGACCGGCCTTTTAGAAACCGGATCAAATAAGGCATTCCCCGAATCGATCAGTCCGGCTGACTGACAATCTCTTTCTCCGCATTTTAACAACACCTGTACAATGACATTTTTGGAAAGTATTCTTTCTGACATCATATTCTTAGCAGTGTCGGCCAGTAATACAAGAAAAACAACTGCGCACATCCCAGTTAGCAATAGATAACCTTGCCCCGGAAGCCGGTTCAAAAAATCCAGTATTCCGGCCAGACAAATGCAGGCTGCAATCTGGGTCAAAAATACCTTCACAAATTGTTTTATATCCCGTATCCGGTACAGGACAACGGAAATCAGGCCATCACTTACGACGGATAATAAATAAACATAAACAGGATCACCGCCAAACATCATAACCGTCAGTATATAAATGATACATCCCGCAGCCGCCCCAAAAACAATCCTGAGGTTGGAAATACCAATATGTAATATCCGGTTTGTGATTGCAAATACGCCAAACTGATATATGAAATTCAACAGAAAGATCAAGTCATAATATACAACCATATGTGCCATTTGCTCCTGTTTTATGATTGTTATGATGTCAGGGGCAAAGGTCTTTTTGACCTTTTGACCCTGATATCATTGTTATTATACAAAGGTCTGTATGCATTTTTTGTCAAACACGATACAAAACGGCGGGAAATTTTCGACAAAAAAACACCTCAGATACAAATATGCACCCGAGGTGTTTTATCACACATCATCAATCTTATATATGACCGTTTTATTAAAATATAAAACCAATAGCTATGTATTTATTTTTTCTGCAAAAAATCCGGAATCTTTAAGGATTGTGATTCAACATTGGCCTTGATCGGCTTAGGATCTGCAAAATGACCTGCTGACTGGATCGGTGTCACAGAGGGGATCGGAGCAGTTCCGGCCATTGCCGCTGTAGAGGAAGCCGGTGTGACCGGTCTTGCAGCTGTCTTAACCGTATTGGGGATCACAGGACTTACTGTCTTTTTCATAAAGCTTCCACCCATCTGGGAAACCAGGCGGGTTGAAGAATTGTTGGCATCATCAATACCGGTTGCAATAACGGTAACACTGCAGTAATCCGGCTGTGCATCATCATATAATGCACCAAAGATGATATTGACATCGTCCCCAACCATATCTCTGACATACTGTGCCGCATCATTGGCATCCATCAGTGTGATATCACCGGATACATTGATCAGAACATCGGTTGCTCCTGTAATCGTTGTTTCAAGTAAAGGTGAACCAACAGCCATCTTAACCGCTTCGTTGGCTTTGTCATCACCCTGTCCGTAACCGATGCCTACATGGGCAACGCCCTTGTCCTTCATGACGGTTGAAATATCGGCAAAGTCAAGGTTGATAACGCCGGGAATATTAATCAGGTCGGTAATACCCTGTACTGCCTGCTGTAAAACTTCATCTGCTTTCTTTAATGCTTCCGGAAATGTCGTACGTCTGTCGACGATCTCCAGTAATTTGTCATTGGGAATGACGATCAGTGTATCAACATGCTCTTTTAATTTTTCAATACCGCCAAGAGCATTGGTCATACGGGTACGTGCCTCAAAGCCAAACGGTTTGGTGATAACGCCAACCGTTAAAATACCCATATCCTTTGCCACCTGCGCAACAACCGGAGCAGCACCTGTACCGGTACCACCGCCCATTCCACATGTAACAAATACCATATCAGCACCCTTTAATGCTGCTGTAATCTCTTCTATACTTTCAAGTGCTGCCTGCTCTCCAACCTCAGGCTTTGCACCTGCACCCAGTCCTTTGGTTAATTTTTCCCCAATCTGTAATAACTTCGGAGCCTTGCATAGCTGCAATGCCTGCTTATCTGTATTCAGACCGATAAAGTTGACTCCACCGATATTTTCCTGTATCATTCTATCTACTGCATTGTTTCCGGCACCGCCGACACCGGCAACGATAATCTTAGCTGCGCCTTCTGTATCATTTGATTTAATTTCTAACAAGGGTAGTTCCTCCTTCACAAACCTATCAAGTTTTCTAAATTATATCATATAATTATTTTGCAAATTTATCAATGCTTTTTTTCAATCCGGTTCAAAAGTCAGGGTTGAAACACCGTTTTCATATTCACGCATATCCAAAACCCCATTTTTCCCCTGAATAGAGGGAACAATTACAGATAACTGCATGATCTTTTCATCAATATTTTTTTTCGTTCCGATCAGGACTCTCGCATTGCCAAAATACAGTGTCACATTCATATCCGGATCAAAATAAATCTTGTCTGCCACAATCTCATACTTGTCCAACAGCTGTGTCAGTTCCAGTATTTCCTGAAATACATCTGCTTTTTGTACCGGAAGCTGTTCATACAAAAGAACATGGTTGAAATGCAGTCCCGATATTTCCGGAACTCCGTCCGTTATCACCGGCGAACTTTCGACTACGATTCCTTCTCTGTCAAAATACATATAATTGCCAAGATAAGAGATACATCCGGCAAGCTTTTTTTCGTAAACCATAATCCGGATGGAATCAGCTCCGACAACCTCAACATCCATTTTTTCCACAAACGGTACATTTTCAATGGATTTGTTGCGGTATTTGAGATTGAGCAGCAGGGAATTATCGAACAGATTGCCTTTTAGTACCATATCCTCAATCTCCTGCTCGGTATAATGGCTGTTTCCCACCACTTCCACATTTTTTACCCGGTAGTATATCAAAATATAAGCCATGACAGCACAGATCAGAATCACTGCAGCTGTCACGGCAATCCATATTTTCTGTTTTAATGTAAATCTGCTGTACTCACTTTTCATTCTTCTTCAATCTTTGCTCCCAGAAGTTTTAAATCACGGACAATATTTTCATAGCCCCGCCTGATAAAAACATCATTTTTGATATAGGTATCTCCGTCCGCAGAAAGACCCGCAAGCAACAATGCCGCACCACCGCGCAGTTCCTTCGCCTCGACAACAGTTCCCCGCAGCTTTTTCACGCCACAGACCATGGCACGTCTGCCGATCACGTGTATGTCGGCTCCCATTTTTTTAAGTTCATCCACAACCTGAAAACGGTTTTCAAAAATAGTTTCCTCCAGAATACTACAGCCCTGGGAAATACTGAGGGCCGCCATAAACATCGACTGCATATCCGTCGGAAATCCGGGATACACCTCCGTTTTGATATAGCGCACAGACCTGTTTGCATTTTCACCATTCAGGCACACCCAGTCTTTGGCAATGGCCAGATCCGCTCCCATCTCTCCCAGCACCTCAAACACACCGGATAGATAATCACACGGTGCCTGATTTAACACAACCAGACCTCTTGTCATGACTCCTGCTAACAGATAGGTGCCTGCCACGATCCGGTCCGGCATGATGCGGTAACAGATCTCTGACAGCTTTTTCACGCCAATAATCGTGATCACTGATGTTCCGGCACCGGCGATCCTGGCTCCTGACCGATTCAGAAACTCACAAAGCTCGATGATCTCCGGCTCCCTTGCACATCCTGATATCTGATAGGCACAGCCGGAAGCTGCCGCATAGAGAATTGCATTTTCCGTTGCCCCGACACTGGGAAACGGTAGCATTACCTTTCTATTTTCCGACTTTCCCGCTCTGGCGGCAATGCATCCATTTTCTTCAGAGAACTCCACTCCCATCTGACCCAAAATATCCAGATGAAAATCAATCGGTCTTTTACCGATCACACAACCGCCGGGATAACAAATGGAGATTTCCCCCATCCTCCCAAGCAGCGCCCCGATCAGGACAACCGACGATCTCATGACATTGGCATGCTCTGTCGGAAACGATGTGGCACAGATATCGGATGCATCAATCTCCATCGTCCGACCGCTTTTTGTGATCATGCATCCGACCGCCTCCAGAAGCTTTTGCATATGCTCAACATCCGTTATCACCGGGCAATTCTTTAATACTGTTTTTCCTTTGATCAAAAGCGAAGCTGCCATAACAGGCAGGGCGGCATTTTTTGACCCCTGTATATCAACTTCCCCGCATAATGTATTACCTCCGCACACATGGATTGTACTCATATCCACCTTCCGTTCGTGAATATTTTTCTAATATAATGTATGCAGAATCATCGAATATCGCGCCTGTCAGATATGTCCTATAAATTATCCTTCAGCCGGATCTGTTTCGAAACATTGAGCACAAGCCCGATCTCCGCCATCAAAAACATTTCCGATGTACCTCCGTAGCTGATAAACGGAAGCGAAATACCGGTATTGGGCATCGTGTTGGTAACAACCGCAATATTTAATATAACCTGAATTGCAAAATGTGCCATAACTCCGACAACCAGCAAAGCGCCAAAAAGATCCGGTGCATTGTTGGCAATCACCATACATCTCCAGATCAGCAGCACAAACAGCAAAATAACCGCAAAAGCGCCAAATAGTCCCAGCTCCTCGCAGATAATGGAAAAGATCATATCATTTTGCGCTTCCGGTAAGAACCCAAGCTTTTGCATGCTGCCTCCAAGTCCTTTTCCGAAAACACCGCCGGAACCGATCGCATAAAGCGCCTGCAGCGTCTGAAAGCCAATACCGTCCGGATCCTTTTCCGGATCCAGCCATACTGCTATTCGTCCCATACGGAAGCTGTCCGACTGGATATGTGTCGCAGCATATACAAGTATAAAGCCCAAAGCCACCGCTGCTAAAACAACCACAATGTATTTTTTGTAATCCGAATCCGCAACAAACAGCATAACAATGGCAATGCCGCCTACAATGATACCGGAACTCAGATTGTCGGTAACCTTCCACAGCAAAACAGCCATGATCGCAGGAGCAGCAATCACAACAAGTGCACCCTGCAGGGTTGCCAGCTTCTTTTTACTGAAATGTGTGATCATGGATGCGCAGAATAAAATAACTGCTATCTTAACAATTTCAGCCGGCTGGAACTGCAGGAAGCCTGCCACGCGGATCCATCGTCTCGCACCGTTTACTTCCACACCCATCGGTGTCAGTACCAAAAAGATCAGCACAATGGAAACAGCCATACCGACAAACGCATATTTTTCCCAACGGTGATAATCTACCAGGATCGTCAGCACCATGACAACAACACCTGCAAGCGTCGCCGTAAACTGATGCCTCAGATAATATGTAGAATCTCCCAGCTCTCCGGTTGCCTCATAGGAGCTTGTGGAGTAGATCATGATCAGTCCAAAAGCGATCAGGAAGATAACAACAAAAAGCAGGGTATAATCAAAAAAGAATTGATTTTTATTTGATTTTCTGCCGGGCATCCTAAGCCCTCCTTTTATTTTATGATGTCAGGGTCAAAAAACTGTCCCCAACCTGATATCATTTATAACGCCAAAAAACCGATCAGGCACAAAACCGCGGTAACAATAGAAAAAACATAAACGACTTTTGTTTCGCGCCAGCCACACAGTTCAAAATGATGATGGATAGGTGCCATCTTGAAGATACGCCTGCCACCGCTCAACTTAAAATATGTCACCTGGATAATAACACTCAGCACCTCGGCCACATAAATAAAACCGACAATAACCAGAAACAGCTGCAGCTGCATCATATATGCACAGGCTGCCACAAAACCGCCCAGTGCAAGCGATCCGGTATCTCCCATAAAAACACTCGCCGGATATCCGTTAAACAACAAAAATCCCAGTAATGCCCCGACTGCCGCACAGGTAACCGGAGTGATCGGAGCTCCAAGTCCGATCGCACATGCGGTAAAAAATGTAGCGACCAAGATCGTCACGCTTGTAGCAAGACCATCCAGACCATCTGTAAAGTTGGTGCCGTTTACCGTACCAAGCACAACAAAGAAAAGAAGCGGAATATTGAAAATACCAAAATCAATGTACTGTCCGGATGCGAACGGAATACGGAATGCCAGACTGACATCGGTATATGCGCACAGATAATACGCAAATACACCTGTCACAATGATCTGCAATGCAAATTTCTGCCATGCACGCAGTCCCATCGAACGCTTCAGCACAACCTTGATATAGTCATCCAAAAATCCGATCAGACCAAAGCCAAGGGTCAGAAACAGGATTGGAATGATCTTAGGGTAACTTTTTATAAAAAACAAAGATGTCACTGTCATGGCCGTCAATATCAACAGACCACCCATAGTCGGCGTCCCGTTTTTTTTCAAATGGCTTTCCGGTCCTTCATCACGGACCGTCTGTCCTACTTTGAGTTTTCTTAAAAAAGGAATCATAATCGGTCCCAAAGCGACGCTGATCGCAAATGATATAAGTGTGGGTATAACAATTTCCTGATACATGAATCAATTCATCCTTTCCTTTTTATCCAATGTTAATTATACCGAATTCCCTCTAAATAGGGAAGAATATTTTCATACAACGTCCGGATGACCGGAGCGGCGATCTGTCCGCCATAATATACTCCCTGCGGCTTTTTTATCGTGACAAGCGCGATGATCTGCGGATCATCGGCCGGCTCAAAACCGATAAAGGAAGCTATGTACTGTCCGGTTCCTCTCGGAAGCGTCTGGCTTGTAGCGGTCTTTCCTCCTATCGAATACCCTTCGATATAGGCTTTTTTACCGCCTCCCTCACTCACAACCTTCTCAAGCATCATCCGAAGTGTTGCACCGGTTTCGTCTGATATAATACCATCTTTGGTCCGAAAGGTAAACTGTGTAACATTTTCCGTAATGGAATCCGTGACATGATCTGCCAGATGCGGTGTTACCCGGTGTCCGCCGTTTATCAGTGAGCTGACAGTCGTAATCAACTGTATCGGCGTGATCTGAAACGACTGTCCGAAGGAGACCGTTGCAAGCTCCACCATTCCCATATTTTCTTTCTTGTGCATGATGGTTCCCGCTTCTCCCGGCAAATCTATCCCTGTTTTATTTAATAACCCGAATTTCTCAAAATATGCATAATAGCGGTCAACTCCGAGACGTAATCCCACATTGATAAAAACCGGATTGCAGGAATTCATAGTCGCGGTCAAAAAAGTTTCTGCTCCGTGTCCCTGTGTCTTGTGGCACCGGATCTTCCGATCCTCCACGATACAAAACCCCGGACAGTTAAACTGCTCATCCACACGTACTACCTTGCTCTCCAATCCGGCTGCAGCGGTAACGATCTTAAAGGTAGAGCCCGGCTCGTAGGTATCATTGATGCATCCGTTTCTCCACATGCGGTTGGCAGCCAGTGTCGTATTTTGCGATACGCTGTCCAGCATCTCCTGCGTCTTATCTCCGTAAGCATACTCTAACTCAAACGGATGGTTGAGATCATATTCCGGGACATCCACCATAGCTAAAACAGCTCCGGTATTGGGATTCATGACGATCATAGAAACGCCCTCGGCCTCTTTTGCCTCCATGACCTGCATGGCTAACTGTGTCGCATAGCTCTGGATATTCATATCCAGCGTCAGCGTCAGGTCATTTCCGGCAACCGGTTCAATCCTGCTTTCCCCGGTCTGCGCAAGTTCAAGACCCTTTGCATCGGTTACTGTCAGAATTGTCCCATTTTTTCCCTGTAAAACATCATCATATTTGACTTCCAGTCCTAAAATTCCCTGATTATCCGCTCCGGTAAAGCCAAGTACCTTGCTTGCCAACGTAGAATAAGGGTAAAAGCGCTTATAATCTTCATCAACTTTTACCCCGGATAAATTTTGTTTTCTGATTTCATCTCCAACAGCTTTATCTACATTATTTTTAATCCGTTCTATGGACGAATATTTATTTACCCTTTTCCACACGGTATCATAATCGATATCCAATGTTTCAGAAAGGTAGGCCGCAACCTTTTCCGGTTCTTCAATCTGGGAATGGATCACGGAAATCGTGCACACTACTCTGTTGTCCGCAAGCACGATTCCGTTCCGGTCCAGGATACGTCCTCTCGCAGCCTTGATAGACCGCTCTCTCTCATGCAGATCTACCGCTTTTTCCGAATAATATTCCGACCGGAACAGCATGATATATGCAAGTCTTCCCATAAGCCCCATCAAAAGCAGTACAAATGCAAAAAATGTAAAAACGATCTTTTTTTTATGATATATCTGAAATCCCCTCATAAGAATACCTGCCAACCGGCTTTTTACTAATCTATTAGGCCGGCTTTATTCTTATGACTTATTCAAAATTCAAATCAGCCTCATCTTCTTCGGAATATCCTTTTCCTGTTCCATCTGTATTTGTCGTTTCCGGGCTTTGATCGGAGTTCATCCGGATGCCCAGGCTTTCGTCAGTCATTGCACCGACCCCGCCAAGGTCGGATGCGTTTGGATCGATCGGCTCATAGGTCTCAGGATCCAGATACTCACCGGTATTCGGGTCGATCGCATAACCCGTTGCAGCATCGATTTTTACCTGTATCTCATCTACCGGTTTGATCGGCTCTTCGCTTGTTGTATCCTCTTCTTTATCCTCGATCAGGTCATGATAGCCGGATAAAATACCAAGTTCTCTCAAATGCTCTTTATCTTCATCCGTAATATCTTCCGTACGGAATATCTGCATATAGGGCAGAATCTCTGTCATGATATTTTTGCAGATTTCCTGCGCAAAGGTGGAATGCGGCTGGTGATCCACATTGGGTCTGTCAATGACGACATATACAACAACCTGCGGATCGTCAACCGGTGCAAAACCGATAAAGGATACGACATAGTTGCCGGTTCCGCGGGGGAACATTTCGGCTGTTCCGGTCTTACCGCCGATCAGATAACCGGCAGGAACTGCTGTTTTACCGGTACCGATATCACAGACATTAAATAAATATCCTTTCATTTTATCGGAAGTTGATTCGGAGATGGTCTGTTTTAGGACGCGGGGAGAAATTGTTTCTGCCACGCTTCCGTCTGCATTCCGGATTTCTTTTACCACATGAGGCTGATAATAATAGCCGCCGTTGATAACCGAACTGAACGCACTCGCCATCTGGATCATGGTGACATTGTAGCCCTGTCCGAATGTGGAAACCGCCAGATCGGAGCTTCCCATGGTATTCGGATCAAAGATCAGAGTATCTGTACGCGCTTCACCCGCCAGATCAATGTTGGTCTTTAACCCGATATTGAAATTGGATAAATATTCCGCCAATGTCTGTGCTCCCATAGCTGTACCGATCTGCATCAGTGCAACGTTGCAGGACTGCTCCAGCGCACCGGATAAGGTCAGCGTGCCATGACCGATTCGCTTGTGGCAGTGAATCTGATGCCCTCCCACCTCAAGCACACCGCCGCAATAGTAGCTTTCATTGCCGGTAAGCGCACCGGAATCAAGGCCTGCGGAAATTGTCAGCGCCTTTGCGGTCGAACCGGGCTCGTAGGTGTCGGAGATACAGAAGTTTCTCCAGATTTTATTTAACGCATCATAAGTCTCTTCTTCTGACATGGCTGCAATCTGTTCACTTGTATACAATCCATTTTCAGAAAGGCTCCTCGGATTATTGAGGTCAAATACAGGATATCCGGCCATGGCAAGGACTTCTCCATTATTGGGGTCCATAACAATAACGCCGGTATTTTTACTTCCAAGCTCACCGGTACGGTACGCATTTTCACCTTCATGCTCATGATTCCACTGCGCTACATACTTATCAACAACATTCTGTATGTTCGCATCAATTGTAGAGACGATGGTCTGACCGTCCTTTGCCGGTATCGTCGTCCGCTCCACATCCGAATCATCTGTCAGATAACCGTATTCCCGTCCATCTGTTCCGTTTAATATACTGTTGTAATACTCTTCCAGTCCAAAGCTTCCGATATCTTTTCCTACGGTAAATCCGATCGTATCGCACGCAAGACTACCATAGGGGTAGACTCTTTTGTATTCACTTTCAAACCAGATACCTTTGATATTGGGATAAGAAGACGGATCCGCCTGCATAGCCACAAAATCTTCGATCTCTTCATATTCCAGCTTTTTAAACAGGACATGATATCTGTCATCCTTGTGTGTGACAATGTACTGACGAATCTCATTGATATCAATATCAAAGCAGGCATCCAAGGCTTCCAGTGTCGGCTCCAGGGATCCCTCCACGCTGTTGATAATGCTTGAATCGACAACGAGATTGTAAACCTTTTCACTATAAGCAAGCTTTGTTCCGTTGGTATCCAGAATATCACCGCGTTTATACGGCAGCGTTGTACTGACATAATTTTGCTGTGACAAAATCTTCCGCTTATAATTTTGTCCGTTTTCTTTGTTGATCAGGATGAGTCTAACACTCAAACCAACGAAAGCCAGTAAAACTATAAAAAATAGAAATACCAGCTTTTTGCGCATATCATATGTAAAATGTCTCACATTTTCAGAATCTGTTCTTGATTCAGATGCAAAAATATTTTTAATCCATTCTATCACTTTCCACACCACCTATGGCATTTGTGCATACTGTCTGACGTAATCATCGCCCTGTGTCTCGATGGTAACGACCTGGCCTTCCTCTGCATACTGCATTCCAAGCTCATTGATTGCAACATCCTTCACATGATCTAAATCCACGGATGAAATAATGCGGCTGTATTCCTCATCATTGGCCATCTTCATGGAATTAAGCTGACTCTCCTTTTTTGCAATGCTTTCTTTGATCGCAGTATTCTGCGCCTGAATGTTAATATAGTTTACCAGAATCAGAGAAGACAATACAAGTGCCGCCACTAAAAAAACAACATATCCGAAATTCATGTGTACATGTCTTTCCCTGACTCTTCTCTGCATATCCGGATTGTCAATCGGTGCAGGTGCTCTGTGGATTTCTTTTCTTACATCAATTTTTCTGGCAGTATTACCATCGATATAATAATCTCCATAGCCTCCGCTTCTTTGATATCTGCTTCTTGTTGTATAACTTCTTGTCTCTCTTCTCATTCCTGATTCATTCCTTTACTACTATTTACTGCTTCTGATTTACTACTTCTGATTTCCTGTTTCTGATATTCATCATGCCCGCTCAAAAATACGCAGCTTTGCGCTTTTGGAACGGCTGTTTACCTCAAGTTCCTCATCTGATGGTAAAATCGGTTTTCTGGTGATCACCTTTCCAAGCGATGTCTTTCCACAGGTACATACCGGAAAGCCCGGAGGGCATGTACACGGATTTTCCTGCTTTTTAAACATGGACTTGACAATCCGGTCTTCCAGTGAATGGAAGGTGATAATACAGATCCTGCCACCCGGATTTAAAAAACGTATCATCTCTTCTAAAGAATTTTTCAAAACATCCAGCTCTCTGTTGCACTCAATACGGATTGCCTGAAAAGTACGCTTGCTCGGATGTCCGCCTTCCGCTCTCATCTTAGCCGGAATAGCTGCTTTGATAATATCATTCAATTCATAGGTTGTCTCAATCGGTTTCTTCTGTCTTGCCGCCACAATATGCTTTGCGATGTTGTTGGCAAATTTATCTTCTCCGTAGTCCCGGATGATCCTTGCAAGATCTGCCTGGGAATAATCATTGACAATTTCTTTTGCCGATAAGGGCTGACGCAGATCCATCCGCATATCCAGTGCCGTATCGTACTTGTAGGAAAATCCCCTTTCAACAGTATCAAGCTGATAGGATGAAACTCCCAGATCCAGGATGATGCCATCTACACCGGTCACGCCGCTTTGCTTTAAATCGCTGACAGCATTTTCGTAGTTGTCGCGGATGATGGTCACACGGTCTTTGTATTCCTTTAACCGCTCACCTGCAGCTTCAATCGCCGCCTCATCCTGATCAATACCGTATAAATGGCCCTTTTCGGACAGCTTTTTGGCGATTTCATAAGAATGTCCGCCGCCACCTAATGTGCCATCTACATAAATTCCGTCCGGCTTGATATCCAGTCCTTCAATTGTCTCCTCTAACAAAACAGATTTATGTGAAAAACTCATATTTTCCTCCGGACAGCTTTAAAATGAAATACCAATGTTGGACAGCTCTTCGGCAATATCATTGATATCATCAAAAGAAGTAACATCTTCCCATTTTGCCTTATCCCAGATCTCGATATGTCCGCCGACACCGGCAAATACAACTTCCTTTTCCAGTCCTGCGTATTCCCGTAAAACCGGAGGCACCAGCATCCTGCCCTGCTTGTCCGGTTCCATCTCCTGTGCTCCCGAGATAAAAAATCTCTTGATCTTACGGACCTTTGCCTCTAAATCGGATTTTTCATTCAGCTTGTCCATAAAGGTTTCAAAATCGTATTTTTCAAACACAAAAAGGCACCCTTCCAGTCCCTTGGTAACCACAAACTCGTCGCCGAGTGTGTCACGGAATTTGGAAGGGATGATCAATCTGCCCTTGGCATCTATGGAATGGTTGTACTCACCCATAAACATCGTCGATCATCACCGCCAGTCTGTATCACTTCTTGTGTCATTTTTGGGTTTTTGTGGCATTTCCCTCCACTTTCTCCCACTTAATAATCTAATAATAGACTAATTCAGGGTATTTGACAAGAAAATTTCTGCCGGTTTCGTCTGACATATTTTTCCATATTTCTTAATTAATCTTTAAAACTCTTTTACATTTTCTATATATTGTGTTTGCGATTTTATAAATATACATATATTGTGTCTCTTTTATTCAGCATTCTTTTGTTTGGCATATTGCACAAAACGGACACGTTTTTTTCTACGTTTTGGTTGGTCAGAAATAAACAAAACCCACTTTGCATTTTTCTCCCACCAATTAGTTGTCCTCAAATGCAGATCTGCGCATGTACAGTTTCCATTTTATAGGCATAAAAAATACCCTCTCTGCCAGTCTGTCCGACAAAGAGGGTACATATATATCATTATTTCACTTTTTCATCCTGCCACTTAAGCAGCTTTTGCTTTTTTGGATACCCGGATATGCATGATCACCGCCACGATCACGGAAACGGCAAATAAACCTAAGCCTAACACCTGAGATACTGCAATTCCTGTTATGCCAATCTGAAGCTGATCAGTACGAAGTCCTTCTACGAAGAAACGGATAATTCCATAACCACCGAGGTAGAAAAGAGCCATTTCTCCATCAAAACGTTTATGTTTTCTATATAAAAGCATGATGATAAATAAGCATAAATTTAAAAAGCTTTCATATAGAAAGGTCGGATGCACCTGGATATAGTTGGTGCCTTCCACAATATGTGCCGCAATATCCGCTGAGATATCGGACTGACGGACGGCTTCGATCGGAAGCCTCATCGCAAACAGGCCGTTGGTATATCCGCCAAACGCCTCGCGGTTCATAAAATTGCCCCAGCGTCCAATGATCTGACCCACTAACAATCCAAAAACCGCTGCGTCCACAGCACTCAGATAGGACACCTTTTTTATCCTGCAGAAAATATAGGAAGTCAGAAATCCTGCAATAACTGCACCGTAAATAGCCAGACCGCCATGACGGATATTGAAGATTTCTTTTAAATTGCCCTTATACATGTCCCACGAAAATACGACATAATAAATTCTGGCACCGATCACAGAAAAAACAATCGCCGGAATACTGAAATCCCACCAGAAATCCTTGGGATGTCCCAAGCGGTCGCCTTCCTTGGATGCTATTGTAAATCCAAGCAATACACCGATTGCTATGATCATTCCATAAAATGCAATCTGAAAGCCGAATACAGATATTGTCTTGGGAACATCTTTCAGATAAATACCCAGATTCGGAAATGCAATATCCATTAAACCCATAAAACAACCTCTTTTCACATGATACTATACATTGAAACGGAACAGGATAACATCACCGTCTTTTACCACATAGTCCTTGCCTTCCATTCCGACAAGGCCTTTTTCTCTCGCTGCCGCAAGGGATCCAAGCTCCAGAAGATCTTTATAATTAACAACCTCTGCTTTGATAAATCCGCGCTCAAAATCCGTATGGATCTTGCCAGCTGCCTGCGGAGCCTTGGTGCCTTCCTTGATCGTCCATGCACGACACTCATCCTCGCCGGCTGTCAGAAAACTGATCAGTCCCAACAGCTTGTAGCTTGCTGCAACCAGCTTATCAAGACCGGATGAGGTCACACCAAGATCATCCAGGTACTCTTTTTTCTCCTCATCACTAAGTTCAGACAATTCCTGCTCGATCTGTGCGCAGATAACAAATACCTCTGCACCTTCTTCTGCAGCCATGCTGCGAACCTTTGCCACATGCGGATTATTGACTCCATCGTCTGCCAGATCATCCTCTGCAACATTGGCTGCAAAGATGGTAGGTTTGGCAGTCAGTAAATTGTAGGAAGCAAACCAGGCTTGTGCATCCTCATCATCCGGCACTTCAAAAGTACGTGCCATCTGGTTGTTTTCAAGATGAGCCTTGATCGCTTCGATCAGCTCTACTTCTTTTGCAAGCTTTTTGTCCATACGTGCCTGCTTTGCAACCTTGGCATAACGTCTTTCCAAAATCTCAAGATCGGAAAAAATAAGCTCTAAGTTGATGGTCTCAATGTCTCTGGCCGGATCAATATTTCCGTCTACGTGGATGATATTGGTATCTTCAAAACAACGTACCACATGTACGATCGCATCTACTTCACGGATATTGGCCAGAAACTGGTTGCCAAGACCTTCGCCCTTGGACGCACCCTTTACAAGGCCTGCAATATCCACAAATTCAATCGTGGCCGGTGTTACCTTTTTGGTATGGTACAATTCACCCAGCTTTTCAATTCTCACATCCGGAACCGCAACGATCCCGACATTGGGATCGATCGTAGCAAACGGATAATTTGCCGACAATGCTCCTGCCTTTGTTAATGAATTAAATAATGTACTTTTTCCGACATTGGGAAGTCCTACGATACCTAGTTTCATAATATGTTGATCTCCTTCATTTTTCCTTTATTTTACGGGCTTTCCGCGATTCATGGTTTTGACCGAGTACCACATCGAGTACCACGGAGATGAATTTCGCATCAAGTTTTATACCACTTTTAAAGCGTCAGCCACTAAGTCAATTTCTCTATGTTTTTCATCCTCTGTAATGTGAACATACAGATTCATGGTAATACCGATATTAGAATGACCTAAAATCTTCTGCAGAGTCTTAGGTTTCATTCCGCCTTCAATGCATCTGGTAGCAAAAGTATGTCTTAAGACATGCATAGAAAATCTCGGAATACCTACACGGTCACAATATTTGAACAGTCCCGTGTCATAAGTGCTGTTCTTGACCGGAGTTCCCTTCCTGCAAAGGAATACTATGTCTTTCCATTCAATCGGCACGAGCTTTAAGCTCTTATTCTTTGATCTCTGGTTTTCAAGAATACGAATTGCTTCGTCTGTAAGAGGAATTGTACGGTAGCCGGATTTGCTCTTAGGTGGACCAACTCTCCACTCACCTACCTTATAGCGATATTCCATCGTCCTTTCGATCTTCATAGTACGATTTTCGAAGTCGATGTCGCTCCACTTAAGTCCTATAAGCTCACCTGTACGAAGTCCGGTCTGTAATACGAAGCGGTACTGATTCTCATAGCTATAGCCAACCACAGCATCTAAGAACTTCTTCTGAACGTCAATCGTAAGGGCTTCTTTCTTATCTGAAGGTTTTCCCATATCGCTCTTTAATGACTTCTTGCAAGGATTCGTGATAAGCACATCATTCTCCCTGGCAAACTCAAACATATTATAAAGAGCAATCCGCGTCTGGTATATGGTAGTCGTCTTATAGCCCTCATCAGCCATATCTGAAAAAATCTTCTGGCAGTGAATGGGCTTCACATCAGTTAAGAGTTTATTGCCTATAACACTCTTGATATTACGCTCATACCGTTCCGAATAGTTTCTGACCGTATTTGGTCTCACTGTCTGCTTCTTTATCCCTATCCAATAATCGAACCAGGCATCAACGAGCATATCCGTTGCCTGGTCGAGGTCACTATGTTGGTCTATATATGTAGCATCAGCAAGCCACTGTTTTACCTCTTGAAGTTTCTTGGATCTTTTCGTTCTGCGTTTCCCAAACTTATCAACAAATCTGGCGAAGTAAGTTCCGTTAGGTTGCTGAACGATTCCTGCTCCAATCTCCTTTCCTTTGAGATCTTTTCCCATTTAAGGCTCCTTTCTAAGCTATAAGAGCCCCAAATTAGCACGCTATATTATACACCAACCAGGGCTCAAATGCAATGTTATTTCATTTTTTTGATAGCCGACAAACCGCGTGGTTACCCCATTTCTTGGGAATCCGCTATATCTCTATGTTGTCCGAAATGAACTTCTCAAATTCCTTTCTCTTAACGAGTTTCTTCTTGCCTACGTACAAAACAAAAGGACACCGCGGCGATCTGAGAAGACATTCCAACTTGTTAATCCCGATATTGGAATACTCTGCAGCCTCCTTTATGGTGAGCGCGACTTTACATTGAATAGGAACGGTCTGAACTTCAGCCAGCTCCTTGGCATATATACCGGATTCTTTGTAATCTCTGTCAGATATAACATTCATCTCACTCACCTCCCCTACAGTTCATTTCAAGGCATTCAAGAATTTCCTCACGGATTTCTGCACGGATACGCTCCATGCGCTTTTTGATAGCCTCATAAGTTCTGCCTTCATCATCTGCGATTTCTTTAAAAAGCCGTCCTTCGAGCAAATACTGTTTCATAATCTTTGAATCACTCTCATCCAGATCCTCAATGATTTCTTCCAAAAGTTCATAATCCATACGCATAAGGCTTTTGCTGAAGTTGTCATCCTAGCCCATTCTGGACCAAAAGGTGTAGAACATATAAATGTTTCGTCTTTTACCTTTTCAAGATACTTCTCGATCTTCTTTCTTATCTCTTTTACATTCGGAGTCTCAGTCCTTGGCATATCCAAAAATAACGTCGTAGCATATTCGATTAACTTGGATGTGCTCATACCTAATTTCTTTGCCTTTGCCTCCAGTGCCTTGTATTCATCATCGTTGAAGCTACAAAATGCTCTATGCATAGAATCCACCTTTCTTAAAAACAGAATTGATACCGTCAACCCTTTTTTCGAATTCAAACAAATATATATGCTTTACGCATATGCTTTTAACGCTTATAATTTACATATGCAAAAAGCATATGCTAATTAGTTATATCTTTTTAGCATATAAATTCTTATGCTTATCTCAAAGGAGATGACTTATGTTTAAAACCGATAATGCAAAAATAGGTAAACACCTTGGTGATTTGATTAAGAACAGTGAACACAAGAATGACCGCCAGTTTTGTATCGCATATCTCACACTACGTGACGGCGAAGCTAATCCTGACGATATACAGAAAATGCAAAATCGTATCTGCCAAATAAAAAATGGCAAAAAAGGAGTTCAGATAGAAGACCTTCCAATCTTCTCTGAACTTTTGAGCGTGTCAATTGAGGATATATTAAGTGCTGGAACTGCCCTCACTCCTGTACTAAACAGAAAAACCAATTACTCAATCGCTTTTTCAAAAGATCCGGCGGAATGGGAAGCATATATTCAGAGGGACGACAAACTCATTCTTAATCCTGATGAGTATGACAAAACAGCAATTGATTACGCCCTTGAGGCAGGCAATTACCCTTTTCTTAAATATCTCACAGAGAATGGCTACATATGGTTCGTTGGGGATGATAAAAATGAATATTATCTTGGATTTGGTGCGGGAACTTCTATTAAAAGACGTGAAATTGGATTTCTTGATACTTTAGACTCACGTATGAAAAACCAAGATGATCTTCGCTTTAAGATGATAGCCTTGGCTATCAGAGACAACGATTTAGAAATGCTGAGCGTTCTTCATGCAAGAGAAATTCCGTTACTATATACAATTAACCCGACACAGCACTGGACATTAAAAGACAAACAGTTACCTTCGTCTTCTAATGTTGAGCAGATGATCGATAGCATCGCTGCAAGTGATAACACTTCCATCTCATATTTCTTTGAAGAATTTGAAACGGAAGCAGAGCTCAACTCATTAAGAAGCACTTTTGTCTTTCCATACGCCGGCCAGGTATTAGATGCTTTAATCAGCAGCAAAAGAACATTCGAAAGTAAGCTCTTTTTAGAAAAGGCCATAGAGCATAACAAGAAGGTGCAGAGAAAACTACAGAAATTGGTAGATAAAAGTAAGGCCAGCTGCAAAGAGCTTTATAGTGCGACCCCTAATAACAATTATTGTGATGAGGCATATTTCCGAAGAGAAGCTTGGAGAGAATACTACTTTTATCCCGAAACAGGTTTCATAGCGTACTATATGCCCTTCTATTCCAAAAACACTACAGGCTTTATTACCAATGTCATCAACGTAACCATGTCTTCTGCAAATACAGAAGTACAGTTTCTCATTGATGAATTAAAGAAAACCTACAACACCTTTATCAAACAGTTTGAAAAAAAGGAGGCTTAACATGTGTAATCCAATCTTTGATTATGATGACGGAAATTTCATTTACCAAACTTCCGGTAATATGGGAATCGATTCTGATGGTGATCTGCATATGCGAATGGGTGATAATATGTCGATGGACATGGACACCGGAGAACTACACTTCAACTCCGGTTGGAAAAATGATGATAACGACGATGATTTCTAATACAGATAGAGCCAGGGCAAAGTCCTGGCTCTTCTCATCGATTGAGTTATTACATTAGGCAGCTTCACTCTTCTGCTCTTCCACTGGTCTATTGACCCAAGAAACAAATGCGTATGTGGCACAAATCCCAAGAACTGCAACTGCACAAGGCCATTGCTCAAGTGTAATCTTAATGTCAGCGTTCTTTATAGCTTCAGTTACGCAGGTAGTACCTTCTCTCTTTATCAAGTCGTTCATATATACAATCCTCCTTTCTCAAATGATATGTATTTGGCTTATGTCTTGTTGACTAATTAAGTTACTTATAGTATATTCATGGTTATTAGAACTGTAAAGTAAGTTTAATAAATTGCTATTACTTTTTAGGTAAGAAGAATTTGCATATGAATTATTCACCCGAAATTATAGGTAACAAGATAAAAGAACAACGTTCAAAGAAAAAATGGTCCCAATATACTCTGGGCAAAAAATTAAATATGTCAGGAAAGCAAATATCCAATTATGAAAAAGCAATCCTGACGCCCCCTATCGACATCCTCTTTAAACTATGTGAAATCTTCGATTGCGAATTAGGTTTTCTCTTAGGGGAAGATAATTATGAGTCTGGCACAATACTCGATACTGCCATTGAAAACAAACTTAGAATATCAAAAGAGGCAATATCCTCATTATGTCATTTAACCGGAAATGATCGCAGTAGTATTCTATGGGGACATGAATCAGAATCTTTCCAGAAGATACTTAATTCACTCTTTTGCTCCGACGCATTTTCAGCTTTGGTATATTCGATGCATGACTTAGACAACGCTATTCAAAACAGTAAAGCAATTTGGGACGAATTATATGGAAAATATGGTAAAGAAAAGATGGATCAAGCATTCAAGTACTATAACTCTACTACTGACTATCTACTTGATGAAAATGCCGAGAAACTTGAAGATATATACTACGAAATTTTAGTTGCAATAGAATCTGCAACAGACAAAGATCATGATGCGTCATTTCCAATCAAAGTTCTTCGCTATGAAGTTCGTGAAACTTTTGAAAGGCTACTCGATGATTTATATCCCCAATAAATAAAGCACCAGTTTATCCGGTGCTAAAATTTTATGCTAACCTGGGTCTCAATATAGCTTGTTACAAATGAAATAATGTTGATATTTTTTCTTGGTCTCCCCAAATTCGAGTACCATACCGAGTACCACGGGAGTACCATTTTTCTATAAATTATAATAATTTATAACAAGTTACATACGAGATCAAATTTCCACGAACCCAGCATTTATACGGTTTTATAGAGATTTATGACTCTTTATGGAGATACATGAAATAGGAGTTCATATAACGATTCCTAATTTCATAATGTATATTTCTCCTTTGAAAAGTTAATTGTTCCGTCGCATAACATGTTATAGTGTACCACATCAGAGTCAAAAAGTAAAAATAATCCATTCGCCTTTTTTATTGGAACCGATGCGTTTGATCACCTTCTTTTCAACCAAAGACTGCAACGTCCTTTTTACCGTTGAATCAGAACAACCTAAATGCTCTGCCATTTCTGTCCGGGTCAGATCCGGTTGTTGTTGCAAAAGCCCGATTATTTTCTTTTCACGCTCCGTTAATTTTATTGGTTCATTTATTGGGTCATTTTCCAAATTGTTGTGACCCAATAAAAATTTACCACTTATATGCATTTCTCTGTTGTGCAGTTCATTTTTTCTATTCAATAAAAGATTTTGTAAAAATTTTTCTAAATATTCGGTTGTTTCATATATTCCGTCTTTGATATTGTTATAATTGGCACGGACTAATGCATTTCTAAAATACCAGGAATTTTCTGCAAACAAATTATTTTCTGCCTGAAATCCCAGCATTCTGAGGTATTTAATAAAAAACACCGCCGTTGTTCTGGTATTTCCCTCTCCAAAGACATGAATCTGCCATAATCTTGAAATAAAAACTGCCAGATGATGAATCGTTTCATCCATCGTCAAACCATTGAATCTGAAATTTCTCTCCTGATTCCGGTCCATTCCAAATACTATTTTATTATATGCCACCTGCAAAACTCTTTCAATCGGAATTATTCTTGTATCCCCATTCTTTTATTGATAAAATACAAGTTATAAAATACTGTTTAGCGGACTGGAGGATATATCAATGAATGAAAATATTACAAAAAGAAATGAAAAATTAGCCGAGACTGTCATCAAGGGTTTGCAGAGCCGCAACATGTCCGGCTATTATGCAGCAAGCAAGGAAGAAGCTTTAAAACAGGCTTTGGAGCTTATCCCGACGGAAAGCACCATTTCCATGGGTGGCTGCATGAGTGCTCATGAAATCGGTCTGATCAACGCTTTAGAAAACGGCAACTACCATTATCTGGATCGTTCCAAAATGGAGCCCCGTGAAGGCCTGTTGGCAGCTTACGATTCCGATATTTTTCTGTCAAGCACCAATGCCATTACCAATGACGGTATTTTAGTCAACATTGACGGCAACTCTAACCGCGTATCCTGCATTGCACAGGGTCCTAAAAAAGTTATCTTTATTGTCGGAATGAATAAAGTGTGCGCTGATCTTGACAGTGCCATGAAACGTGCCAGAAATGTGGCTGCACCGATCAATGCCCAGAGATTTGACATCAAAACACCTTGTAAAGAAACCGGAAAATGCTTTGACTGCAAATCCCCGGATACCATTTGCTGCCAATTCCTGATCACAAGATATTCCAGACATATCGGAAGAATCCATGTCATTCTTGTCAATGATGATCTTGGTTTCTAAAGCTTTTTAGTACAATACGAAACAACTTCATTAAAAATACCTATAGCAGGATCACTCTGCCATAGGTATTTTTTAGTTCTGTTTATTTATCTTTTCCCATATCCCGGAAACCCATTTGCTTTTATGAATATGCGGTTCAACATGATCCTTAAACAAATGATGATTTGAAATATAGTTTTTAATCTTATCAGAGCCAAGCATCAGCATGATGGCACCGACCACCAGAAACGGAATCTGCGGAATTATAGGAAGCATCAGTCCGATAATACCCAAAATCAAAAAGATAACACCAATAATTAAAAAAACGATTTTTTTCATAAAAAACCCTCCTTTAACATGTCCCATTCTAACACATAAATGTGTTTATTCTGTTTAAGGAATTCTTAATTATATCGAAATTTTTTCTGTATAAAATCTTATGATCGAGTTTTGTCCGTGTCTGTATGTCCGTTTATCATCCTTTGTCGGAAATTCGCCGTGCCCACAAAAAGGCAACGATGATAGTCAGTCCGACAACAAACGGAAGGATGGCATTTTTCACAAATCCGGCAACCAGATATGCGATGCAGGAAGCACCCGCAACCAAAACAACATATGGCAGCTGTGTGGATACATGATTCATATGATTGCACTGCGCTCCGGCCGATGCCATGATCGTCGTATCCGAAATTGGTGAACAGTGGTCTCCGCAGACAGCTCCGGCCATACATGCGGAAATGGAAATTATCATCATCTTCGGATCCGAAGAGAAACAATTGACAACGATCGGAATCAGAATACCAAAGGTTCCCCACGAGGTACCGGTTGAAAAAGCAAGGAATACTGCCACAACAAAAATAATTGCGGGCATACAGTAAAGCAATGCACCGGACATACCGGAAATCATGCTTGCAACATATTCCTTGGCTCCCAGACTGTCAGTCATGGACTTCAAGGTCCATGCAAAGGTCAAAATCAGAATGGCGGGAACCATTGCCTTAAAGCCTTCCGGTATGCACTCGCTTGCCTTTTTAAAGGTAATGACCCTGCGGATCATATAAAATGCAATGGTAAAAATGAGTGCTGCGAAGCTTCCGAGCATCAGACCAACGGATGCATCACTGTCAGAAAAGGCTTCTACAAATCCGGTTCCGCTGAAAAATCCTCCGGTATAGATCATGCCGATGACACAGCAGATGATCAATACCAGTACAGGAAGTACCAGATCGAGCACCGTACCTTTTGACTCCACTACCTCATCCGCAACATTGGCATATGGTCTGTCCGGTGTCGTATAAATATCACCCTTTGCCGCATTGTCTTCATGAAGCTTCATCGGACCATAATCAACCTTCATCAAAACCAGGATGATCATTGTCACAATCGTAAGCAGTGCGTAATAATTGTACGGAATAGCCTTGATAAAGATTGCAAATCCATCTTCATTTTCCACAAAACCGCTGACTGCAGCCGCCCAGGAGGAAATCGGTGCAATAATACAAACCGGTGCAGCTGTAGCATCGATCAGATAAGCCAGCTTTGCACGGGAAACATTGTGACGATCGGTAACAGGTCTCATGACACTGCCGACGGTCAGGCAGTTAAAATAGTCATCTACAAAGATCAGAATACCAAGCGCAATTGTTGCAAGCTGCGCTCCCACTCTTGTCCTGATATGCTTGCTTGCCCATTTACCAAATGCCGCAGATCCACCTGCCGCATTTAACAGACACACCATAATACCAAGCACAACCAGAAAAACCAGAATGCCGACATTGTAGCTGTCCGACAAAACGCCAACCAGTCCATCCTCAAAAATATGAAGTATCACCTTTTCTCCGTCAAATGTGGAAGAAAAGATATCTCCGTAAAATAATCCTCCGATCACAATTCCCACAAAAAGCGAGCTATACACTTCCTTTGTGATCAAAGCCAGAATAATCGCCACAAGTGGGGGAACCAGCGCCCAAAAGGTGGCATACATTGCAGGTACGTATTCCATGTTTTCTCCTTCTCTTAAAAACACAGCCGGACAGATGCACTCAAATGTAGATCCGGGCCGGCTGTTTTTTCTTGTATATTTTTTTAATGCAAAAGTGCAATGCACACAGCAATCTGATATATCAGGGTCAAAAGCTCAGAAAGCTCTATAACCGCTTCATAAACTCCGCAACATTCTTTTTGATGTCGCCTTTAAAGACTGCAGATCCGGATACAATAACATTGGCTCCGGCATTTAAGATCATCTCCACATTCTGAAGATTGACACCACCGTCTACCGCCACATCAACCTTAAGTCCTCTGCGGTCAATTTCTTTGCGGACCGCGGTAATCTTTTGTGTACAGCTGTCCAGATATTTCTGTCCTCCAAATCCGGTATTGACCGTCATGACCAAAACCTGATCCACATACTCTAAATAAGGATAAATGGCCTCGATCGGCGTCTGCGGATGCAGCGCGATACCGGTTTTCATACCTTTTCCCTTTATTTTTAAAAGGGTTTCGATCATACAGCGGCATGCTTCCACATGGATGGTAAGGCTGTTGGAACCCACCTCCGCAAACTGGTCAATATACCGCTCCGGTTCAGAGATCATCAGATGCACATCAAAAAATCTCTGTGTGATCGGCCGGATAGACTGAATGATCGGAAAACCAAATGAAATGGACGGTACAAACAATCCATCCATAACATCGATATGTATATATTCAGCACCTGCCTCATCTACAAGTCTGATCTGTTCTCCCAGTTTGGAAAAATCCGCTGCTAAAATTGACGGGGACAAAATATTCATTGCTAGTATCTCCTTTTATTTTTGCATTCTGCATATAGATTTACATAGTCTTCATAACGCTCTTTGCTGATCTCCCCATCCGCAAGTGCCTGCTTCACCCAACAATCAGGCTCATGTATATGTGCACATCCCAAGAAACGGCATTTATCATGAAAACGCACTATTTCCGGAAAACACGATTCCAGTTCTTCCGGTAATAGATAGGATACATCCAGTGAACTAAATCCCGGTGTATCAAAAATAAAGGTGTCCGGATCGATCTCCAAAAGCTCGGAATGTCTGGTCGTATGCTTTCCTCTTGAGATTTTTTCACTGACTGCGCCTGTCTCCATGACAACGCCTGTCTGCAACAGATTGATGATTGTAGACTTTCCAACACCGCTCGGACCCGCAACCGTTGTCACCTTATTGTGCAAAACATTTCTTATCTCATCAATATTTTGCTGATCCTGTGCACTGACAATGATCGTCTGATATCCGGCCTGCTCATATATCGCTGCCAGTCTTTCAATCTCATTCTCCGAAGAAAGATCTGACTTGTTGAAACAGATCACGGTCGGAATCCCATAGTGCTCCATCTGGATCAAAAAACGGTCCAAAAGCCCCAGGTTGGGATCCGGGTGCGCGACTGCAAAAATAACCATTGCCTGATCAATGTTGGCAACTGCCGGCCGGATCAATTCATTTTTACGATCTTTAATTTCCAAAATATGGCCGAGCACCTTGTCGTGATCCAAAACGTCCATGGATACATAATCCCCCACCAGTGGCTTTTTGTGATCCTTTCGAAAGACACCCTTTGCCTTGCATTCATATACCATGCCGTCTTCACATCTGACATAGTAAAATCCCGCAATCCCTTTTATGATAATTCCCTGCATGCAACCCTTTCCTATTCTGCCTTTGTAAAGGTTACATTCTGTGAGCCGAAATCTGCAGGTACATCTGCTTCAACTGTTTCATAGATCGGATTTCCGGCTTCATCTACTTTTCCGGTATCAACCGTCTGGTTTTCCTTTTTGGTGCCGCTCATGGAAATTGTACCGCTCTCAGACTTTAAACCTGTCTCATTGATCGTATACGGGAAAGAATTGGTGGTATACACCTTCTTTTCTCCGGATGCTGTGGTCAGGGTAATTGTCACGGTCGAACCATCTACATAACCATCCGGTGCGGAAATGGATGCGGAATAATTGTATGTGGAATCCTTTTTACCAAGACTGATCACAAAATTCACACTGCTGTTTTCCCCGATCTCGGTTCCGGGAGAATAGCTCTGTGACAATACATTTCCTTTGGTAACAGAATCACTGTAATCCTCTGTAACTGTACCTGCCTTTAAATTGGAAGCTTCAAGCTTTGCCTTGGCGTCACTTTCGGTCATTCCTCTAAGATCCGGAACGGAAACCGTCTTTTCTGTCGGACCGGCACTGATCGTCAGTACAACAGTCGAACCGGATGCAATCTTTTCCAAAGCCTCCGGTGTCTGGAAAATAACATAGCCCTCATCAACCGTATCGGAATACTCGGTCTGTTTGGATACCTTAAATCCAAGTGCTGATAAAGTCGTATCAGCCTGTGTTTCTTCATATCCGACTACATTCGGCACCTCTATACCGCTGGCACCGCTGCTGACTGTCAAAATGACCAGACTGTGCTCCTCTACCATTTCACCCTTCGGAATGCTCTGACGGATAACAATGTTTTCCGGAACCTCATCTGATTCCTCATACTGTACATCTACAGACAGATACAGTTCTTCCAGCGTGGATCTGGCAGCATCTATATTGAAACCAACTACATTGACAACTTCAACCGACTTCTGGGTTTCTTCAGCCGAATCTTTGGATCCGCCCTTAAAAATACCGACCGCATTGGCAACCAGCACCAAAGCGATCACACCGATGATAACTGCTGCCACGATCGCAAGAATCGTAGTCACACGCTCCATCTTGGGATCAATATCGTCATCATCGTATTCATCCTCATCATTCTCGTCGTCCTCGTACTCTTCATCCTCATACTCTTCATCTTCATAAGAGTCGTCTTCGTATCCTTCATCCTCGTTATCGGCTTCGTCCTCTTCATCACCCTCTTCATCATCATCTGAAAGAATAAAGTGAGGCTTTTTGGGCTTAGCCTTGGCTGCATCTTCATTGAGACGCATATGAATATCCTCTACGGCAAATGTGCCTGTACGCTCTTTGATGGAAGCTAATTCTTCATCTGTAACTGTCCTTGTTGCAGCCGCAGAATCCACATCCACCATGGTGACAAAATCCTCATCCGGAGTAACCAGGGATTTTTTCAAATCCAGGATCAGCTCGCTCATCTTTTGATAACGGCGGTCCGGGCTCTTCTGGGTACATTTATAAATGATCTTTTCCACACAGACCGGAATCTCCGGAACATACTCTCTCGGAGAAGGCATCTCATCCTGAATATGCTTGATGGCGATCGCAACCGTAGTCTCACCATCAAAGGGCACATGACCGGTCACCATTTCAAACAGGGTGCAGCCCAAAGAATAAATATCACTCTTTTCATCCGAAAATCCGCCTCTTGCCTGCTCGGGAGATGTATAATGCACACTTCCCATGACATTGGATGTGATCGTATTGCTGGTCGCTGCCTTGGCAATACCAAAGTCCATGACCTTGACCTTTCCGTCTCTGGAAATCATAATATTCTGTGGCTTGATATCGCGGTGGATAATATGATTGTTGTGAGCTGCCTCAATACCCATGGAAACCTGAATGGCAATACTGATCGCTTCCTTAATGGAAAGACGGGATTTTTTCTCAATATACTTTTTGAGTGTGATACCTTCAACCAGTTCCATGACGATATAGTTGATACCGTCTTCCTCTCCGACATCATAAACACCGACAATATTGGGATGCACCAGTCCTGCTGCGGCCTGTGCCTCCACACGGAATTTGGAAACAAAATTGGTGTTTTCCGAAAACTCCTGTTTTAATACCTTTACAGCCACAAATCTGTTTAATTTGTGGTCTTTTGCTTTATATACATCACTCATGCCGCCTGTTCCGATTTTATCCAAAATCTCATAACGGTCGCCAATCATCATTCCAAGTATAATCATTCTTTCACCTCATCATTTTCAACGAATCTGACCAAAACAACGGCAATATTGTCTTTTCCGCCGTTTTCATTTGCTGCCTTGATCAGACCTGCACCTTTTTGTGCCAGTCCGTCTTTGTCAGAATCGGATAATATAGCCTCTATTTCCGCATCTTCCAGCATATTGGTAAGGCCATCCGAGCACATCAGCACGATATCTCCGTTTTCCAGTTCTTCCGTAAAGAAATCTGCTTCTACTGCATCTTTTGCACCGACAGCTCTGGTTATGATATTTTTGTCCGGATGCAGTCTGGCATCCTCTCTTTTCAGTCCGCCAAGCCGTACCATTTCCTCAACCAGAGAATGGTCCTCTGTAATCTGACGCAGTCCATCCTTTTTTAATAAATACAATCTGGAATCTCCGATATTGGAAACCTGCAGATACTTTCCGATGATTGTGGCAATCACCAGGGTCGTGCCCATGCCAAACAGATTTTCATCTGCTGCGGCCTCTTTGCGTATCCTCTCGTTGGCCGCCTTGATCGCCTTTTTGATAATAATCGTCGGATTCTTTTCAAAAGAATTGCTGATCTCGCTCACAACGGTCTCCGTTGTGCACTTGGATGCATAATCTCCGGCATTGTGTCCACCCATTCCGTCTGCCACAATAAACAGATTGGGCATATTGCCGAGTGGCTTTGCTGAAGAAAAAACATAATCCTGATTCAATTGTCTTTTTCTGCCGATATCCGTCGCGGAGTATGTTTCTAACAACACGTTTCCTCCTTGTAATACTCTAATTCTCTTCTAAATGTCTTTTTCTCAACTGTCCGCAGGCACCATCAATGTCCCTGCCCATTTCTCTTCTAATAGTAACATTTATTCGATTTTTTTCAAGTTTATTTTTAAATGCCGTCACATACTCCTGCTTTGGCTGTCTGTAATCTCTTTCCTTGATCGGATTGACCGGAATCAGATTGATGTGACAGTTCCTCGGGGCTGCAAGGCGTGTCAGATTATCCACATCCTCTTTTGTATCATTGACACCGGCGACCAGACTGTATTCAAAGGTGATCCTTCTGCCGGTCTTTTCGAAGTAATAATCCACGGCCTGCATCAGTTCGTCGATGCTGTACGCTTTGGCGATCGGCATAAGTTCCTGTCTTTTGACATCCGTTGCCCCATGCAGTGACAAAGCAAGCGTGATCTGCAGCTTTTCATCTGCTAATCTGTAAATATTCGGGACAATTCCGCATGTGGATACCGTCACATTGCGCTGGCTGATGTGGAGTCCGTTTTCATCGGTCAGAAGCCGGATAAACTTTAATAGATTGTCATAATTGTCAAGCGGCTCTCCGGTTCCCATGACAACCACATTGGATATGCGTTCGCCGATCAGGCGGCTGATCGCATAAATCTGGTCAAGCATTTCCGACGGACGCAGATTGCGCGTCAGGCCATCCAGGGTAGATGCACAAAACCGGCAGCCCATACGGCAGCCGACCTGCGACGAAATACAGACACTGTTTCCATGCTTATACCGCATCAGGACGCTTTCCACAACATTTCCGTCATCCAGTGCAAACAAAAACTTCCTGGTACCGTCCAGTTTGGATTCCTGTACTGTCACCGGCTCTACAGCCGTATAAAAAAATTTCTCCTTACATTTTTCCCGGAAATCCTTGGAAATATTAGTCATCTCGTCAAAACTTCGGGCAAGCTTGACATGCATCCAGTCATACATCTGGTCTGCCCGGAATTTCTTTTCTCCAAGCTCTCCGATCACCGAACGGAGCTCTTCTTTATTAAATGATTTGATATCTGTTTTTTCTTCCATGATTTTTCGATCTCATTTTAGTTTTTTTGAAACAATGCCATATAAAAGCCGTCTGTCAGGCCATCCTTTTGTGGAAGCAGCTGCTGTTCCTTCACCAGTGTAAAACCGCTGTTTTGTGAAAACCATTCTGCATTGTCATGATTTTCTTCCCTTGTCAGGGTACAGGTTGAATACAAAAGCTTTCCGCCGGGCTTTACATAGGCTTTGACTATTGACAGGATCTTTCTCTGTAAGGCAGCGATTTCTTCCACATCCTCTTGTGTGATTCGGTACTTGATATCGGGCTTTCGTCCGATGACACCCAGTCCGGAGCACGGTAAGTCTGCGATAACCAGATCAGCCTTTTCCACTTCGCTCTCATCCGGTACGGTGGCATCCCATACCTTGGAGGTGATATTGGTATAGCCGCTCCGTCTGATATTTTCATCAATGAGGGCAGCCTTTTTTTCAGATAAATCCCGGACACTGACCGAGCCTCCTGTGAAAAGCTTGGCTGCTGCATGCAAAGCCTTCCCGCCGGGTGCCCCGCAGACATCTACGACATGCCATCCGGGCTGGATATCCGCATACTCAACGATCTCCATGGATCCGGCATCCTGTATCATGATCTTTCCGTCTGCAAAACCGGGAAGTCTGTCTGTCCGGTCCGGATTTTTCACAATATAAGCATATGCTAACTCCGGAATTGTTTCCAGCTCAATATGTTCCTTCTGATATAAAGACAGAAGTTCCTGCTTCTCTGCGGCTTCCATATTTTCATCCATGCGGATGATCAGCGGTCTTTTTTCTAAAAGTCCTTCCAGTAAAGATTCAAGCTTTCCCCGATCATCTTCCGTGATCTCACGCATCCACTTTTCGATCAGCCATTCCGGCATGGAATAGCGGACAGAAAGGGATTGTACCGGCTGCTTTTCAGAATCCGGATAGGGGATGGCTGCTTTGTTTCGCGCAATCGCCCTCAAAACGCCGTTGACAAAGCCCTTCAGGGACTGGAAGCCTCTTTTTGCGGCAAGCTTTACCGCTTCATTGCAGACAGCGGCATCCAGGGTCTTATCCATATACATCAGCTGATAAACACTCATGCGCATCAGACTGCGGATCAACGGCTTCATCTTTTTTACTTTCACCTTGGAAAACCGGTCAATGATATAATCAAGCTCGATCGCTCTTTCAACCGTTCCCTGTGTCACGCACTGGATAAAAGAACGGTCTCTCTTTTCCAAAAATCCGTACTTATCCAGTACCTGTTTTAAAATCTGATGACTGTACTGCTTTTTTTCCATGATCTCCATAACACAGTCCAGTACGATTTCTCTTGTATTTACCATAATTCCTCACAAATTTATATGCATCTAGGCGCGCCGGTATATCAATCATCCGAGCTTTGTTCCGGTCTCTACGGCTCTACCTGCCAGAAAATCTCTTGCGGTCATCCGCTTTTTGCCTTCTAACTGCAGCTCAGTGATGGCCAGGCCATCCTTTCCTGTTGCGACAATGATTGCGTCCTTTGTTACCTCACATACCGTTCCGGGCTCTTTATCTATCCCCAAAACCACATGTGACTGCCAGAGCTTTAACTGCTTGCCGTTCAGTCTCGTATAGGCACTCGGCCATGAATTGAGGCCACGTACCAGATGTTCTATCGTATCTGCAGCTTTGCTCCAGTCAATCTCACCGATCGCCTTGGAGAGCATTTTGGCATAGGTACTCTTTTCTTCATCCTGCTTTATGGGATGGATATTGCCGGCCTCTATATCGGGCAGTACCTCTACAAGGAACCTTGCACCGACCTCTGCCAGCTTGTCAAACAGGCTTTCTCCGGTATCTGTATCCAAAATCGGAACAACCTTCTGGAACAGGATATCTCCGGTATCCAGCCCCTTATCCATCTGCATGATCGTGATACCGGTCTCTTTTTCACCGTCAATGATACTCCACTGGATCGGCGCTGCTCCTCTGTATTTCGGAAGCAATGACGCGTGGATATTGATACAGCCAAGACGCGGCATCGTGAGGATTTCTTCTGATAAGATCTGTCCGAAGGCAGCCACCACAAATAAATCCGCTTCGTATTTTTTGAGTTCTTCCACAGCCTCCGGTGCTTTGATCTTTTTGGGTGTCAAAACCGGAATCCCATATCTTAGCGCACATTCCTTGACCGGTGACGGTATCAGCTTATCACTTCTTCCCTTTGGTTTATCCGGCTGCGTTACAACCGCCGTTATTTCATATCCGGCCTCTACCATGGCCTCTAAAGGACCAACTGCAAAATCCGGAGTTCCCATATAAACAATCTTCATACTTTACCCCTTTTTATCCTGTTATTCATCAATTTCTTCATCCGGTGCCTGTTCCACATCATATAAAGGACCTTCCACAAGCTCTGTATAAACATGACCGTCCAGATGATCAATCTCATGCATCAGGGCTCTTGCCAAAAGCTCTGTACCTTCCACTTCAAAAGGCTCCATATTTTCATTGTATGCCAGTACCTTGACATAATTGGGTCTGGTTACGACGCCACATTTGCCGGGAACAGAAAGACAGCCTTCCTGTCCGGTCTGCTCGCCGCTTGTTTCCATGACCTTGGGATTGATCAAAAGAATCGGATCATCTCCACAGTCAATAACACAGATTCTTTTTAAAATACCAACCTGAGGAGCGGCAAGACCGACACCCTCAGCTTCATACATCGTCTCAAACATATCATCGATCAGCTCTTTGGTACGCTCTGTGACTTCCTTTACCTCTTTACACTTTTTGTTTAAAACCGGATCTCCTAATTCTCTGATACTTCTGATAGCCATTTTTTCCTCCTAATATCCATTCATGGGATCAAAATCAAAGTAAATACTGCATCTGGCAAGCTCCTTTTTCTTTTGCTCCATAAAATTTTCTATCAAATCTTTTACCTTTATTAACTCTTCATATTGTTCATGCCGCACATAAAGCATACGCCGGTATACATCATTGATCTTCCGGATACCGGCATCGGCCGGTCCGATGATCTGGCAGCCGGTATCATTGCTTTCTTTTAAAAGCTCTGCCGTCTGGTTGGAAGCCTGTGTCGCAAGCTCCTGTCTGTCGGATGTAAACAAAACCGCCAGCATATGTCTGATGGGCGGATAATTGCACAGCTGTCTGTAGGCGATCTCATTTTTGTAAAAACTGTCATAGTCCTGCGAAGCAGCATCGACAATCGCATAGTGCTCCGGCTGATAGGTCTGGATAACCGCCTCTCCGGGCAGTTCTCCCCTGCCGGCCCTTCCTACTGCCTGCGTCAGAAGCTCAAAGGTACGTTCTCCGGCCTGATAATCGCCGCCACCCAGAGACAGATCTGCTGCCAGCACACCCACCAGGGTAACCATGGGAAAATCATGCCCCTTGACGATCATCTGTGTTCCGATCAGAATATCCGCTTCCCCTGCCGCAAACGTCGAAAGGATCTTTTCATAATCATCCTTTTTTTGCGTGGTATCACGGTCCATACGCAGGATCCGCGCCTTGGGGAACATGTTCCTTATGTTGTTTTCCACCTGTTCCGTTCCTGCCTTGAAACCGGCAATATGTCGTGAGCCACAGTGCGGACAGATCTTTACGGCCGGCGTTTCATAACCACAGTAATGGCAGACCATTTTGCGATTGCCGTGCATCGTCAGCGAAACATCACAATGCGGACATTTCAAAACCTGTCCACAGCTTCTGCAGGATAAAAAAGATGTATAGCCGCGCCTGTTTAAAAACAACATGATCTGCTGTCCCTTTAAAAGCCGCTCCTGCATTTTCTGATATAAAAGTCCGGAAAAGATACTCCGGTTTCCCTTTTTTAATTCTTCCCGAAGATCCACAGTATATACCGTTGGCAGTTTTCTGCTGTTGTATCTGTTTTCCAGATAAAAATATCCGTATTCCCCATTCATGGCACGATAAAAGCTTGTGACGGACGGTGTTGCCGATCCCAGTACCACGCTGGCCTCTGCCACCGATGCAATATGCTCTGCAACCTCTCTTGCATGATACTTTGGCATGCTGTCACTCTTGTAGCTATTCTCATGCTCTTCATCTATAACGATCAGTCCGAGATCGGGAAATGGTGCAAACAACGCGCTGCGCGGTCCTATCATGATCTTGATCTGGCCCTTTTTTGCACGTTCAAACTGATCATAGCGCTCTCCCTTGGAAAGCTTGGAATGTATAACGGAGACACAGTCTCCAAACCGTTTGTAAAACCGCAATACGGTCTGATAGGTAAGTGCGATCTCCGGGATCAGGACAATGACCTGTCTGCCTTTTGACAAAACAGTATCGATCATTTCCATATAGACCTCGGTCTTTCCGCTTCCGGTCACACCTCTTAACAGATATACTTTCCGGATGCCATCATTGTAATCTTTTGAAAATGCATCCGCAATCTCCTGCTGCCCTTGGTTTAAAACTGCTTTTTGCAATCTGTCCGCTTTGATCTTGATCGGGTTGCGGTATTCTGTCCGTTTCTCAATCCGGATCACATTTTGTTTTTCCAGTGCTTTGATGGTCTGTGCCGACACATTCAGCTTTCCGGTCACAAATTCGTAGCCCAGACAGTCAACATCCGCAAAGGCTTCCAACAGCCGCACCTTTGCCACATGATGCTTTTCTCTGGCTGTACGCAGCGCTTCCTGATATTCATCAGCGGTTGCTGCCAAAAGAATGTCTTTTTGCTCAATCTGTCTGACCTTATCCTTTACCGGTAAAACAGTCTTTAAGGATGAGATCAATGTGGATCCGTAATTTTTTTTCATCCACGCCGCCAGCTCTATCATACGCCCCTCGGCCGGAATACCGGTGCCTGCCACATCTATGATCTCCTTGCACCGCTCCACCGGATATTCCGATAAATCGGTCAGCTCCAATATAAAACCACGGATTGTTTTGTTGCCCTTTCCAAATGGGATCATCACCTGCATGCCCGGCTTTAGGGCATCCCGCAAATGAGGCGGTATTTTATATTGAAACGGTCTGTCGACCTTTTCGTGTGAAATATCCACACATATATTTGCAAACTTATAACTCATATTTTTCCTTTAACCGGATCAAGGGTGTATTTCTACAGCAGCCGGTGCCTGCTGCCTGCCCGCCAAAACATCCGCGATAATATCACGCTCATCCATCGGATATTTCTTTCCTTCAATTTCCTGATAATCCTCATGTCCCTTGCCGGCAAGTACAATGACATCCCCCGGCTGTCCATGTCTGATCACATAGGCAATAGCCTCTCTTCTGTCCACGATCTCCACATATTTTCCATCTGTCCTGGCAATCCCTGTTTTGATATCGGCAATGATATCTTCCGGCTTTTCAAAACGTGGATTGTCAGAGGTGATAACCGTCAGATCTGCCAGTCTGCCGCTTACCTCACCCATTTCATAGCGGCGCAGCTTGGAACGGTTGCCTCCGCAGCCAAACAGACATACCAGACGCTTTGGCTGATATTCTTTTAATGTGGTAAGTAAGCTTTCCAAAGCCATGGCATTGTGTGCATAATCGATCATCAGCGTAAACTGATCCGATACCTTGATAAGCTCGATCCTGCCCTTTACCTTTGCCTCTTTTAAGGCATCCTGCATTTTGTGGGGATCAATTCCAAAATGATGGCAGATCGCGATTGCCGTCAGGGCATTGTATACACTGAAACGCCCCGGCGCATGAAACTCCACATCAAAATCCAGATAGCCCCCCACCTTGAAATCCACACCAAGATAGCCTTCTCCCTTTAAAAGCTCAACATCGTGTGCATACAGATCTGCCTCATGAGAAAAGCCATAGGTCTCAAGCTCACAGGTATGACCTTCTACCACATTTTTCCAATGTTCGTCATCATAATTGACAATTCCTTTTTTGCACTGCCTGAATAACAGTCCCTTGCAATGCATATAATCCGCAAAATCCTTGTGCTCATTGGGACCGATATGATCCGGCTCCAGATTGGTAAAAATACCAAGCTCAAACGTAAAGCCCTGCGTCCTGTGCTGCATAAGCCCCTGTGAGGATACCTCCATCACAACAAGCTCACAGCCGGCATCCGCCATCTGTCTGAAATAGCTTTGCAACACATAGGATTCCGGTGTCGTATTGTTTGCGGGAATATGGACATCACCGATCACAGCCTCGATCGTTCCGACTAATCCAACCTTGTATCCGGCATGCTCTAAAATAGATTTGACAAGATACGTGGTGGTCGTCTTTCCTTTTGTACCGGTAATACCGATGATCTTCATCTGATCAGCCGGATGGTCAAAATATGCAGCAGATAAAAATGCCAGTGCATATCTGGTATCTGCTACCCTGATCACTGTCACGTCCTGATCTGTGGGTAATTCCACATCGTGGCTTACCACAATCGCCTTTGCGCCATCAGCTGCAATCTCAGCCACTTTATCATGCGCATCAAAGTTAGCTCCTTTGATACAGACAAAAATGCACCCCGGTGTAACTGCATTGGTATTGTAAACAAGATCTCCCACCATCGTGGATACATCTCCCTGCAAAATCTCATAGGAAAGTCCCTTCAACATATATTCACATGATTTTTTTCCTCTTTCTGCCATATCCCGTCATCCTTTCACATTACTTTTAAAGCTTATTACAGAATAGCACATATAACCCATTTTTTCATTATTTTATTGCAGATTTTTCATGGAATGCTATAATTTGTTGTATGCGTTTTCAAATCGCGAAACTTAAAAATGAGGATGTTATTATGAAAAATAAAACAACCGGAAATTCTTTTTTACTGCTTTTAACTGCCTTTATCTGGGGTGTTGCCTTTGTTGCCCAGAGCAAGGGTGGGGATGAGATCGGACCTTTTACCTTTAACTGTCTCCGTTTTTTGATTGGCGGTATCGTCCTGTTGCCGGTTACAAAGCTTTTGGACAAGCTTGGCTATTCGGGTAAAAAACCTGCCTCAGAAAAAGACAAAAAGACCTTATTAAAGGGCGGTCTTATGTGCGGCATCATCCTATGCGTCTCGAGCAGCTTCCAGCAGCTCGGTCTTTCCAAAGGCTGTCCGGTCGGAAAAGCCGGTTTTCTCACGGCATGTTATATTATACTGGTTCCTATACTTGGATTATTCTTAAAAAAGAAATGCTCTGCCAAAATCTGGATCAGCATTATGATGACAGTGGTTGGATTGTATCTGTTATGCATGAACGGAGCATTTTCGCTTCGTCCCGAAGACGGACTGGTATTGATCTGTGCCTTCTGCTTTGCCTGCCATATTCTGGCAGTCGATCACTTCAGTCCTCTGGTAGACGGAGTAAGACTTTCCTGCATTCAGTTTTTTACGGCAGGATGTATCTGTGCGATTCCGATGATTATGGTAGAAATGAAACCCTTTAGCGGTAATTTTATGATCTGGGGTACCGCTTTTACTTCTCTTCAGGCATGGATCCCGCTTTTATATGCCGGCATACTCTCCTGTGGTGTTGCCTACACCCTGCAGATCATTGGTCAGGACGGGGTCAATCCGGCGATTGCCTCCTTATTGATGAGCCTGGAATCCGTTTTCTCTGTGCTTGCAGGATTTCTTTTGCTGCACCAGAAGCTGAGCCTGCGCGAACTGGCCGGATGTGCTTTTATCTTTGTGGCTGTGATTTTGGCGCAGCTGCCGTCGCGGCGGAAAAAAGATTAGAGATGATGATTTGTTGTTGATTTTTTATCATCTTTTTGTTGCCGACTATTGAAAAAATAAAGATGCCATGTTATATTAAAAACAGGGAATGCCAGAGAGGCGGCATACCCTCAACATTGATTTAACCTTTTACAAGGTCAGCCGTCATTATTGCGAGTAATGGCGGCTACTTTCGTTTTCCCTTGAAAATTGTATAGCACAATCTAATTTCTTAGCAACTCTATGATTTTATCATAGCTCTCTTCTCTATGCGGAAATGTGCAATTCGTACAGTCTTTGATCTCTTTCCCATTTTTTTCGAAAAAACGAGGATTGCCCGGACAATCCTTTCTCAGATACAGCGGACAGAAGCAAAAAAGACAGTTCATATGCTCAATCCCTTTATGACAGGGATAATAGACACATGCGTGGTTTTCAAAATAACGGTATGAGTCCTCCATAAAATAGTCCTCCTTAAAATAGTTCTCCTTAAAATATCTTCATGATTTCTTATAATTTTCTGCTTTCTCTACAAAGCTTCTTGCAAATTCCGGATTGGACGGATAATACAGATGTGGAAATCCCAAAAACAGATCATCCCGATCCAGTACGCAGTCATAGCTTCTTTTTGTACCGGGCTTTGTTGCAACGCAGGCACATCCATTATCCGTACTGTCATAATAATGAAATTCATGACCCTTTATACTTTTACCGGGAGACAGGAAATTGCTTTTCTTCTCCTGCACCTGTATATAGCCAAAACGTACAAGCTTTCCCTGAAAAGCACAGGTTCCCGGAAGTGCTCCCGCCATTTCATAGGTATTTCCGTTCTGGTCGGTCAGTTTATCATGCAGATACATAAATCCACCACACTCTGCCACAACCGGCATTCCGGTTTGAAACGCATTCCGGATAGAAGTCCTCATGCTGATATTAGCCTGCAGTTTTTCTGCAAAAAGCTCCGGATAGCCGCCGCCAAGCAGCAAAGCATCACAGGTCTTTGGTATCTCTTTATCATGCAACGGAGAAAAAAAGACCAGTGAAGCTCCCATTTCTTCCAGCATATCCAGATTATCTTTATAATAAAAGCAAAAGGCCTCATCTCTGGCAACACCGATCACAGGCTCACTCTCCGGTATACCGGTTTTGTCGGTAAATTCAGAAGCATGATCAAAAATTTCTGTTTTATAAATGTTACGGCAAGCTGCTTTATCTGTTGTTTCAATTTCACAGGCACTCTCCGCAATTTTCATGATTTTATCCGTATCAAGTGTCTCATCAAGCTTTTTTGCCAGCTTCTGTAATCCGATATGAATATCCTCAATCTCACCCGGCATCACAAGTCCTAAATGTCTGCTTTTTAAGATCATTTCTTTTTGATCCGGCAGATAACCGACAACATCTATTCCAAGCTCTTTTTCAATAAGCGGCCCGATCATCTGATAAAAGCCCTTTGACATCCGGTTCAAAAATACACCCTTGATCAGTTTTTCCGTATCGTAAGAAAGAAAGCCGGCGATCAAGGGAAGCAGGGACCTTCCCATTCCCTTTGCATCCACAACCAGAATAATCGGCGTCTTTGTAATCTTTGCCAGATGATAAGACGAGCCTTCCTCATAAATGCCGGACAGGCCGTCAAACAATCCCATAACGCCTTCGATCACCGCAAATTCCTGCTCACTCCTGTCCTTTATAAACAAAGCCTTGGTCTGTTCTTCATCTGTAAAAAAGGTGTCCAGATTTTTGGAAGGTATATGGAGAACCTCTTCATGAAACATCGGATCGATATAATCCGGTCCGCATTTATAGGATACCACCTGCTCTCCCTTCTTTTTCATCAATTCAAGCAGGACACAGGTAATGGTTGTTTTTCCGCTTCCGCTTTTGGGTGCGGCAAGCATGATCCGTTTTAGTTTCATAAGTTTGTCACCTTCTTTCATCATTCATATATACAGCATCCCTCATGTACATACAACACAATAAACATTGCATAATTATGAAAATAATCTTGCTATACATTCGAAACCCGCTGATTTACCGCGTAAATCGCTACTTTCTCACTCTCAGCCACCAAAAGTAAATGCACAGACAAAGATTGGATTTTCAGCCTGCATCATATGATAGGTCCCAAGCTCTTTGACACGGCTTACCTGCAGCTGTACAAACTCTGTATCGCAAACCGGATAAGCCATAAGGATTTCCTTAATCTCACAGAGCGTCTCGATACTGACAGCATTGATCACAATTCTCATACCGGGATTGATCTGATGCAGAGTTTCTATAATTTCTTTCATGTTACCGCCGCTTCCGCCGATAAAGGCATGGGTCGGCATTTTCAGATCCATAAGCCCCTCCGGAGCCTTTGTCCTGATGACCGTAATATTATTCAGATGGAATTTCTCTTTATTTTTCTCGATCAGCTCTACAGCCTCCGGCTTCTGCTCCAATGCAAAAACTTCAATATCCGGAGACATATCAGCCATTTCCACGGCTACAGATCCTGTTCCGCTTCCAATATCATAGACAACCGCTCCGGGATACAGACGCAGTTTGCATATGCTAACTTCCCGGATTTCTTTTTTTGTCATAGGAACCTTTCCGCGGATAAATTCTTCATCTGCAATTCCTGGTGTCAAAGGTTTTTTCTTTGGATGCGGGTTATAAATAAAACAGATGTACAGTCCTTCTTTTTCACAGGACAGACATTCCTTCGGTGTCAATTTTCTGATTTCCTCATCTTCATAGGAAAGCTGATATCCGGCCGTTATGATACAGTCATCCATGAGAGCCTCTGACAGAGCATTGCCAAGCTTTTTCATATCCTTTACGCCTGACATAAAAAGAAATGTTTTTTCATTTTCCTGTATCCGTCTGGCAAGCCCCGGCAGCAATTTCCCATGCATGCTCATAATCGCTGCATCCTGATAGCTTTCCCCAATGCAGGATGCCAGATAAGAAACGCTGGAGATTCCGGGAAGAATACGGATATCCGCAAAAAATCTTTTCTCTGCTACCGCCTCATGCAGGCAGTGCGCCAATGCCTGACAACCGCTGTAGCAGCCGCTGTCACCGGAAAACAACACAACAACCCGGTATCTTTTTCCTGCTGACTGCAAGACCAGATTTTCCAGATATGGTACAATATCCTTTCCCAGATAATAAGGCTTCTTTTCCATGCGCGGACTATAGGGCTCGATCAGGCGCTTTGCACCGAGTAAAATATCCGCCGATTCAATCGCATCATATACCTCTCTTGTAAGTCCTTTTGACGCTCCCATACCTATGCCTGCAAGGATAATATCCATTTTATTATCTATCATGCCAGCGGCTGCATCATTCTCAGCTTCAGCCTTAGATGAAGTAACCATTTCCGTTCCTGATTCAGCTTTAGGTATATCAGTTGTTTTCTTTTCCATTATATTATCTGCAGCTTTGGATTTATCTGCAGCTTTGGATTCATCTGCATTTTGGGATTTACCTACATTTTGGGATTTATCGACATTTTTTGATTTATCAACAGAAATACTCTCTTCTGCACATAACAGGATCTGAAGTTTTTCACAGATCTCCTCCATCGAATAACCACGCTCCGTATCAGCCGGCTCGATCACATAAACGGGAATACCTGCGCGCTCTGCTGCCTCAAGCTTTTCCGGATATCCGCCCTGTCTGCCGCTTTTCTTGGTCACCATACAGGCAATCTCATACTGATGAAGGATTGCCTCATTCATTTCCGTACTAAAGGGACCCTGCATTGCGATCATCTGTTTTCCCTTAATGCCAAGCTCCGTGCAGATGGAAATACTCTCCATGCCGGGCAGTATACGCACATACAGGCGGTCCTTCACCAAAGGACGGCTGCAATAGGTTGCCAACTCCTTGCTTCCGGTCGTCAGTAAGATATTACCCTCCGTTTTTTCCAAAGCGTCCACACATTCCTCGTTGGAATGAAAATAAAATATGCTGCCTTCTGTCTCTGCATCAAGCCAACGTTTCAGTCGAAGATAAGGCAGTTTCGCCTCTTGTGATGCCTCACGGATATTGGCAGTCACTTCCACAGCATAAGGATGTGTCGCGTCAACAACAGCCGCAAAGCTGCCTGTCTGCATCAGCTTTTCCATCTCACTAACACCCATTCTTCCCTGATGGATCGTCATATAAGGACTGGCACTCAGCACTTCCTCTCCATATTCTGTTGCCACACAGACCGTGTGCTCAATCCGGTTTTCCGATAAATATTCGGAAAGTGTCCGGCCTTCCGTTGTTCCGGCAAAGATCAATACTCTATTCAACCCGATACCCCCGCTTTGTGATAAGCTTTCCATTGATAATCTCGCTTTTTTCATTTCCGATAAAAACAGTCGTAAACATATTCACTTCCCGATCCTTCAATTCACCCAGTGTACAGGTTGTTGCACGCATGCCTTCCCGACCGATATTTTCCACATATCCGCAGGCACGGCTTTCCTCCAGATCACACAGCAAAATCTCACAGGCTCTTTTTAAGTAATCCTTTCGCCTGTGGCTGGACGGATTGTAAATAGCAATGGCAAAATCTCCCTGTGCCGCCGCATGCAGTCTTTTTTCTATTTTTTCCCACGGTGTCAGAAGATCACTGAGGCTGATGACACAAAAATCATGGTTTAACGGAGCACCCAATACCGCTGCCCCGCTGCAGGCCGCTGTTATACCCGGAATCACAAAAAGCTCAATATCCGCATACTCTCTGGCTCCGATCTCATACATCAGAGATGCCATTCCATAAATACCGGCATCTCCGCTACACACCATGGCAACCGTTTTTCCTTTTTTTGCTTCCTCAAAGGCCAGTCTGCACCGCTCGGTCTCATAGCGCATCGGTGTGGACAAAAGCTCTTTTTCGTGAAACCGTGCTCCAAGTAAATCAAGATATACCTGATAGCCGACAATCACATCCGCTTTCTCTAAAACTGCAAAAGCTTCCTTTGTCATCATATCCTCTTTACCGGGTCCCATCCCGATGATATAAATTTTATTCTTCATCAAATCTGATACTCCAATCTCTTTTGGCAATGGCAATCGTCATCCCGTCCTCGGCATGCTTTTGATATACAAGCCTTCCATTGTTTCCGCTCATGCAAAGGGCAGCGCGCTCACACACATTGTCGACTCCCACCTTTTCCTTGACAAATGATGAACTGCTAAAATCTCCGCCGACTGCTGCCAGTTCTTCTGCCGGATATGTAAAAAACGGCCGCCGGATTTCTTTGGCCAGTTCACAGATCCCCGGCTCATCCTTTTTCAGATCAATGGATGCAATTCCATAAATCTGCGGAAAAGAAATTCCGGCTTTGGAAAGATGTTCTTTTACAAAGCTCTTTATTTTCTGTGCTTCCTTTCCCTTTTTGCAGCCAATTCCGATGATATACTCTCTGGGGCTTAAATAAAGCATGGCATCACATTTTACCGGATCAGCTGCAATCACAACATCAACCGGCTCTGACGGCGGATAGGAAACCAGCCGGATTTCTTCCGGAACCGGACTTTCTTTTGCAAGATGTCCTCCTGCTACGGACAGGGTGATCTTTTTACCTTCCAGTACCTTTGCCGACACTCTGGCAATACCTTCGCGGTTCATAATGGTAAGCTCGTTTTTCTTTGCAAAGTTATCCACTGCAAACCGTTTTTGAACATCTGTCGCCGTGGTTATGACAGGGCACGCTCCCATCCGGTCTGCAAGATAAACTGCAAGGTCATTGGCTCCTCCGACATGTCCGGATAAAATCGGAATGACATACTGCATCTTTTCATCCACCACAATAACCGGACTGTCCTTCAGCTTATCCTTGATGCAGGGTGCGATCGCACGGACCGCGATTCCACATGCTCCGATAAAAACAACGGCATTCTGCTCTTCAAACTGTTTTTTAGTCCAGTCAGAAAGACAATCCTCTATATAATAATTTTTCTCTTCTTTACAGGCCTCACACCTGGTATAAATCCGGCATTCTCCTTTTTCAAAGCATGCCGCAATCCTTTGTGACAATAAAAAGCCTGTCTGCGTAAAACTGATAATACTGATTTTCATACTTATTTTCCAGTTACTATACATATCAACAATCGTTTCTATCGGTTCTGTCCGCTCTTTGCGCTGCGGTATTCCGTCTCCCAGTCAGCATCATACAACTTGGATTTCTGATAATGCTGATGCTTTACCACATCTCCGACAAGTACCACTGCCAATCTGGTAATTCCATTCTCTCTGGCCGTCTCGCCAAGTGTTCCTACCGTACATACAAAGGCTTTTTCATCCGGCCAGGTGGCCTTGTAGACAATGGCCGCCGGAGTATCCTTTTCATATCCTCCGGTTAGCAGACGCTTACTTAATTCTTCTATCATACCGCTGCTCAAATATATTGCCATGGAAGCCTGGTGTGATGCAAAGCTCTCAATACTTTCCCCCGGCGGTACGGCTGTTTTCCCTTCCATCCGTGTAATGATCAGCGACTGGGATACTCCCGGAAGTGTATATTCCAGATTGAGTGATGCCGCAGCGCCAAAGCAGGCACTGACTCCCGGACAGCTTTCATATGGGATGGAAAGCTTATCCAGTTCATCCATCTGCTCCCGCACAGCTCCGTAAATACTCGGTTCTCCGGTATGGAGACGGACCACCATCTTATCCGATGCATGCGCCTTTTTCATCACCTCAATGACCTCTTCCAATACCATTTTGGCACTGTCATGGATCTCACAGTCTTTTTTTGCATAATTTAAAAGCTCCGGATTTACCAAAGATCCGGCATATATGATCACATCTGCCTGCTTTAGCAGATGCATCCCTCTTACCGTTATCAGATCTACCGCTCCGGTTCCTGCTCCAACAAAGTAAACCATTCTTCCACTCCCTTACTCTTCGCAAGCTCTCCCATTTCATTGGAGAACAAAATACAATCTATTTTCAATTTCTGTCCGCTCCGTTTTTCCATATAAAAACAGATTTTTTCCACGACCATCTGCATGATCTGATCTACCCTTTGGGTCGGTATCAAAAGTCTTATCGCCTCTTCTGTATTGACGCATCTAAGAACCTCTCTGACAATCCCTGCCTCCACTCCTGCCCGGATGGCAAAAGCAGAAAGAATTTCCATACGGCAGTCTGCCTCCTTGGAATGGGTGTTCATGATGCCGCCCGCCACCTTGATAAGCTTTCCGATATGGCCGGTAAAAAGCATTTTTGAAAATCCGAGTTCTACCGCCATATCAATCGTATCTCCGACAAAATTGCTGCATTTAACACTTTTATCCAGATCATATCCATAATGATTTTTCATAAAGTCAAGCCCATAATTTCCCGGAGAGACCGCAACATAATCATATCCCTGCACACGTCTCTGTTTCAATTCAACCCGGATCGTATCCAGAATGGCCTGACTGCTCATCGGCTCCACGATCCCGCTCGTCCCAAGGATCGAAATTCCGCCGACAATTCCAAGGCGGGGATTAAATGTTTTGTGGGCCAGTTCCTCTCCATCCGGTACATAGATCAATACCTTAAGACCACCCTTATAATCTAAAAGCCGGCAGATTTCTTTAACCTCTCTTAGGATCATTTCCCTTGGAACATGATTAATGGCCGCATTGCCCACCGGCTGGTCAAGTCCCGGCTTGGTGACTCTTCCGACACCCATACCACCGTCAATCTCAATTTCTCCATCCCTGTTTTCTTCCAGACTGACCTTCGCATAAATATAGGTTCCGGTCGTGATATCCGGGTCATCACCGCCATCCTTGATGACCGCGCAGCTGACCTCTGTTTCAGACCTTTGAATATCCAGAATCTTTGCCCGGTACAATATCTTTTTTGGAGTTTCTATTTCAATCTCTATTTTCTGTTTTCCACTTAAAAGCATGTAGGCCGCTGCCTTGGCTGCTGCCGCGGCACAGCTTCCGGTCGTAAATCCGTATCGCATGAAAGCTCCTTTTATCTCGTTAATTCATACATCAGTGCATTGCATATCGCCGCTGCAATATTGCTGCCACCCTTTCGTCCCCTGTTTACAATATAAGGCACTCCGGTCTGCATGATCAATTCCTTTGCAGCCTCCACATTGACAAAGCCCACCGGTACACCGATCACAAATGCCGGCCGGTAAATTCCTTCATCGATCATATCATACAGTTCCAACAGGGCCGTCGGCGCATTTCCGATCGCAAAAATAACCGGTCCCTGTATCTGGCTGGCTCTTTCCATGCTCACCACGGCTCTGGTCACCCCCCGCCTTTTGGCTTCCTTTGCAACATCCTCATCTGCCATAAAGCAGTGGGCACGACAGCCCAGCTTTTTTAGTGCCGTTTTATTGATGCCCGCCAATGCCATATTAGTATCCGTTACAATATCAACACCCGATTTCAGCAGTTTTTTTGCAATTAAAACCGCATCCTCTGAATACATCATGGTCTTTGCATAATCAAAATCGGCACTGGTATGAATAACCCTTTTTGTGACCATTTCCTGTTCTTTACAAAGAACGATTCCTCTCTCATTCAATTCCTCTGAAATAATCTCAAAACTGCGTTTTTCAATATCCTGCGGCTGCAGACATTCTACCTCATAAACCTGTCCCATTTTTCTCCCCTTGTTATCCATAAATCAGCCATATCCCGATCCGACTATTATTTTATGGATTCATTTTCTCTGTTATCATTTCTTATCATTTTGCTTTGTACTTTTTGACTATTTGTATCATCCTGTATTGCACGCAACAGGATGATGTTTTCCTCATGTTTTTTCACTGCGATCCGGTAATATCCTTTGGAAAGCCCCCGAAAATTCTGACAATCCCGGATAAGAATACCGCATTGCAGCATATACTCATACAGCGACTTTCCCTGATGCAGGGACTGATCATACACAAGGATAAAATCAGCCTGTCCGGAATACACTGTAAAACCGGCTTTCCCAAGCTCCGTTTCCAGAAACTGTCGCTCCTTTTTCACATAGCCCCTTGTCTCTTTTATAAAATCTGTTTCCTTTATGCAGGCCATTCCGGCAGCCTGCGCCACAACAGAGGTATTCCACTCCGGCAGGTGTCTTTGTATTGCCAAAAGGATATTTTCGTTGCTGCATACAAGATAGCCAAGCCTAACTCCCGGTATGGAAAAAATCTTGGTAAAAGCTTGTACTACGATCAGATTCCTGTAGTTTTCTGTTTCGCCTAACAAGCTGTATCCATCCTCGCAAAAATCAATGAAGCATTCATCCGCTACAACAACAATTTCCTTTTCCCTGCAGATATCCAGTATCTTTCTTAAAAAATCCCGGTCTAAAAGTGCCCCGGTCGGATTGTTGGGATTCGCAAGAAACAATAAATCAATATCTGCATCCAGCGCTTTAAAAAAACGTTCCGTCAGGAGAAACTTTTCCTCTTTTTTGGTCTCATAAAAAACGACCTCTCCCTCTGCTGCCATGGCTGCATGCTCATAGCCATAAAAGGATGGAACAGGGATCAATATCTTCTGTGGCTTTAATGCGTGGATCACTGCCATAAAAAGCTCCGATGCTCCATTTCCGAATATCAGATTTTCAGAAGAGATCCCAAGCATCCGGCCAGTTTCCTCACACAATGCCTGCGCATTGATCTGCGGATAATGCACGCACTGTCTGACTGATTTATATATAGCCTCTTCTACCCTTTCCGGAATTCCCAAAGGATTGATATTTACGGAAAAGTCCAGTTGTATCTGCTTATCATAAATATCTCCTCCATGTATCTGTTTCATCGCATCCTCCAGCTCATCTTTCCTTCCCGATTTTGTTGCCCAATCATCCGGCTCATCTTTCTGCCTTCTGTGTTTGTCCTGTCCGCTCATCCTCTTTATCAGATCAGGGAAACAGTCAACAGCAACAACACGCAGATTCCTTCGCAAAGAAGGGCCGTGATATACATCAGCCGGTTGGTTCTCTTAATATCCTCAGTCTCAACCTTACGCACCGGATCTCCGATATAGGGCTTTTTTACAATTTTACCAAAATAGCTTGCATCTCCGGCAAGCTGGATTCCCAGAGCACCGGCACAAACCGATTCTGTCTGGGCCGAATTGGGACTTGCGTGCTTTCTGCTATCCCTTCGGTAAATTTTCCATGCCCGGTTCGGATTCCCATCTTTCAAAAAAGTCGTGGCAGCCACCATCAGACAGGCGCTGATACGGGCCGGGACAAAATTTACAACATCATCCAGCTTTGCCGCTGCTCTTCCAAAGTACAGATACCGGTCATTTTTATACCCGATCATGGAATCCATCGTATTGACAGCCTTGTATAAAAAGCCAAGCACCGGGCCTCCCAATGCCGTATAAAGCATGGGGGCGATCACGCCGTCAGAGGTATTTTCCGCAACAGTTTCAACGGCTGCCTTTACAACGCCTTCCTCTGTCAGATTTTGCGTATCCCTGCCAACGATCATGGAAACTGCATGCCTTGCATCCTCAAGCGTCCCATGCTTTAACCGGTCATATACCTTCATACTCTCATCCTTCAGGCTCTTGATCGCCAAAATCTGATAGGTCATGATCATTTCAACTCCGGCACCAAGTAACGGATGAAGCCGGTAGGCTGCAAACAGGAGAATGCATGTAACAAGCCCGGTCACCAAAAGCACGGTTAAAACAGTCATACATCCTCCCCGGTATTCTTTTTTTTGATCGCGTTTTCCGTCCTTATAAAAAAGCTTTTCCGCCTGGGAGATCAGGTTTCCGATCAGACGGATCGGGTGCGGAAGCCAGTATGGATCACCAAACAAAAGATCCATAATAAATCCAAGGAAAAACGCTGCCAGATGATATTTCAACACTTGTTTTCCTCCGTTTCACCCAGTTTCTTTACATCTGTTATCTCAGTCGCAGCTTCCGACCATTTCACGGTGCAGATATAACCTTCCCCGGTCGCAACCTGATAATCAAAATAATCTTTTTGGGTATAGCTGCTAAGCAAAGCCATAATCGTACCTCCATGTACAACAATGCCAACGCGCTTTTTTCCATGGCAGCTATCCTCAAACAGTATCTTTAAAAACCCGGCTCTGCATCGTTTGATAAAATCCTCCCTGCTTTCTCCATCCGGAAAGGGAAGCATCCCATTGCTGTCGATAAAGGCCTGATAGCGCTCATCCGTCTGCAGCTCCTTATAATTTTTCCCTTCAAATGCTCCAAAATCAATTTCGATCCATTCCTTTACCGGCATCATATCCAGCTGCGGATACAAAAGCTCTGCTGTCTGCCTGCAGCGTTTCATGGGACTGCCATATAAAATATCAACGGCCGGATACATAAGCTGCTCCTTTTTTAGACGTAAAGCTTCTTTTCCCTTTTCTGACAGTTCCTCATCTGTCCTTCCCAGATATCGTCTTTCTTCATTGGCCTTTGTGGCTCCATGACGGATCAGGACAAGCTCTATTTGATTTTCTGTCCGATTCCGCATATCACTCTCACCACCTCATCTGCCTCTTTTGCAAGGCTTATCAGAATACGTCCCAGACGATCCCGGTATTCTCTGTCAAAAGCATCCATCGGTACAATGCCGTTTCCGATTTCATCGCTGATGATAATGCAGTCCGGAAATTGTCTTATCAGCTCCTCAAGCTTTTCTTCCGGACGGTTACCTTCTGCTAACTCATTTTTTACCCAGATATGAAAATGATATAGTACGATCGGAGCTTCATCGTCCTTTTTTTCAATATCCCTATCCAACAGCTTTTTTTCATCTGCCATATCCACAACATTCCCTTTCTCAATGGAAAAATGCTGCATCACATAACCAAGCTTTCCCTGCGCATATCCGCCAATTACCAATTTCATCCCTGCAATCTCCGTTTTACAATTTATAGACAGTTTTTATCTGAATCCAATCTGTATAACCGCCGCTACAATCACCATGCAGATCTCACATAAAAGCACAAAATAACCGGCTGTATCTCCGGTGATACCGCCAAGCTCTTTTTTCGTCCTTCTGTAATAGTACGCCATTGCTAACAATGCACCGGCTGTCACACACATTCCGGCATAAAAAGACTGCCAGAGCATAAATGCCACACACAGGATTCCCTGCATGATCAGAAAAAACAGGGTGCGCCTCTTAGCAGCGCTCTGTGCAAACATCTGTAAGCTTCCATCCTTTTTTGCTCCCGGAAAGGTCAACACGGCAATTCCGGAGAGGCAGCGCGACAGAAAAAATCCGGCACAGACAAGCAGTAACAGATCCGTATCCATAATTTCAGAAAACGCCCCAAGATACAGCAGGCCATAACCGGCAAGCATGATAACGGCAAAAGCTCCGATATGTGAATCCTTTAAAATTTCCAGTTTTTTCTCCCGCGGGCGATAGGAATGAAACGCATCCATGGTATCCATAAATCCATCCACATGAAATCCACCCGTAATAAACAACGGGATTGCTGCCCCGACAAACACATAGCCTGTGGCTCCGATTCCAAAACGGTCACAAACTGCCTTCCATGCAAACAGACAGGCCCCGATCAGCGCACCGATCCATGGAAAAAAACAGAGCATATACTTCATATCCTCTTCCTTCCATTCAAACTGTACAACCGGAATATTGGAATATATGGAAAATGCGATCACGCATGCTTTTATCAAATGTATCATATTTTTATTCCTCCCGCTCTTCTGCTGCATCTATATTCAGCCTTAATCTGTGTTTCAATCGCAGTTTGACATCTCACCCTCAATCTGTGTTTCAATCGTAGTTTGACATCTCACCCTTAATCCATGTTTCAGCCGTAACTGCAGGTTCTTTAACCATGGCTGGTATCCCAACCACTACCTCTGTCACCACATCGGCCACCGCCGCAAGCTTTTGGTTGACGATTCCCATAGTCTTAATATATTCCATCGTCATTTCATCATAGGAAACTCCATCTTCAAATACATTATTGCTGACAATCACAAGCTGCTGCAGCGGCTGATGCAGCTTCATGATATCATCCACGATTTTATCGGCAACAGCTTCTGCACTACAGTCCTTGCTTTTTTTCAAACCTGTTTCCTTAACATCACAGTCATCCGTATGCATGTCCTCAACATGCGGATCATCCGCATACATATCATCCGCATACATATCTTCAGCATATATGTCTTTGGCAAACATCTCATTTGCCACCAGATTGGACACACATTCAAGCATCGCACTTTTTTTGCCTGCATCCATCTGTGTCAATGCTCCGGATACATGAACCGGCTGCTCGATCGTATCAAACCGTTTTCCTTCCCGCTGTTTTCTGTGCTTTTGCACACGCCTTCTGCTCTCTTCATCACAGACCTGCATCGTCGCGATATAATATTTTTTACCTGCATCAGGAAGAGAAAAAAGAAGCTCTTCCGCATACGCGGATTTGCCGCTCCCGCTTCCGCCGATTATCAGATACATCATGGCTGTTGAAACCTTTCATACTCTTCAATATGGATATCGGAAAAAGTCGTCCTGTCCTGATAAATACACAAGGCCATATCAAGCAGGGAAAACATCATAACCGCCCCGGTTCCTTCTCCCAGTGCCATATCCGCTTCGATCACCGGATCAACGCAAAGCTCCTTTGCAAGATACTGCACCGCCGGTTCCTTACCCTTATGAGAAGGAATGAGATATTCCCTTACTCCCGGTACCAGTCTTTCCGCAAACAGGGCTCCGACCATGCTGATGATGCCATCCAGCACAATGGGGACTTGATATGCAGCGCCACCGATGCAGATACCTGCAATCCCGCACAGATCCAGCCCTCCGACCGTCTGCAAAATTTCCAGTGCATCTGCATGATACAGATCATATTTTTCCAGAGCCTCATCAATAACCTCTATTTTATGTCGTAATGCCTCATCACAAAGCCCCGCACCACGGCCGGTGACTTTAGCTGCCTTGCAATGAAGTAACGCCGCCGCACAGGCACTGCTCGTAGTAGTATTTCCAATTCCCATTTCACCGGTTGCTAAAAGTGTATACCCCTTTTCTTTGCATTCCTTCACCATTTCCATACCGACCAGGACAGCCTGTAAGACCTCATCACGGCTCATGGCAGGTTCGTTTTTAAAATTTCTGGTCCCATGGGCAACTTTTTTATCCAGCACACCTTCGATCCGTTCTGTCGTATTCATGCCGATATCAACCGGTATCGTATCTGCCCCGATATGCCTTGCCATACGGCATACGCTGGAAGTCTTGGCTGCCATATTTTTAGCAACGGCTAACGTGACCTCCTGCCCGGACTGGCTGATTCCTTCTGCCACGATTCCATTATCGGCGCACATGATAATGACCGCCTTTTTGGAAATGTCGATCTGTTCACTGCCCTGAATGGCACCGAGCCTTGCGATCAGGTCTTCAAAACGTCCCAGTCCGTCAATCGGCTTCGCAATCCCATCCAGATTTTTCCGGATAGCTTTGTATATATCCGTATCCGGCTTTTTTATATCAAAAGCTTTTAATATGCCATTTTCCATACGGCTGCTTTTATCCTGACTACAACCTGCTTTCTCTAAGCATTCCATAGATTTCCTCCATATCCAGATATGATCTTAAGGTATCTGCAAGCTTATCGTATTGTTTTTCTTTCAGACTCCGGTAATCTTCCATCGTACCATCCAGACTGACACCCTTTATCATAGCTAACTGCCTGATGATCGCAGAGGCAATTTCTCCCTTGTCAAAAATCCCATGTATATAGGTTCCATAGATATTGCGGGCACCCCCTGACACGACTACCGGAGCCGTAATATCCTGCTTTGTCTGCGTCTCATAAGACCGTCCCATATGAATTTCATAGCCTTCATAGGAAAGGCCGCAAAGTCCCGGGAAAATTCCGTCTACATCCTGCAGCTTTCCCTTTACCTGACTGCGAATCTTCTGTTTATTAAGGACTGTAGAAATCTTTAAAAGCTCCATTCCGCGAATAAAACCGCCTTCTTCCACAGAATCGGGATCATCAATGGAATCTCCGAGCATCTGGTAGCCTCCGCAAATTCCCCATACCGGTGTCGAAGCAGCCTTTCTTTTGATCATGGCTTCCAGACCGTTTTGTCTCATCCACAAAAGATCTGCCATCGTATTTTTACTGCCCGGCAGAATGATCAGATCCGGATCGTGAAGCTTATCCGGCGAGGTCACGTAACGGACCGATACCTCCTCCATCTGTTCAAAAACATTGAAATCGGTAAAATTGGAAATACGCGGATAATGTATGACAGCGATATCAATAAGACCTTCCTTCTGATTGGAAAAGCGGTCCGACAGACTGTCCTCATCCTCTAACGAAAGCTCCATATACGGCACGACACCGACTACAGGAACGTTCCCCTTATTTTCCAGCATTTCAATGCCGGGATCGAGAATGGTCTCATCGCCCCGGAATTTGTTGATGATCAGTCCCTTTACCCTTTCCTTTTCTTCCGGTTCTAACAGCATCAGTGTTCCAAGAAGCTGGGCAAAAACGCCGCCCCTGTCAATATCTCCGACTAAAAGCACCGGTGCATCCACGATCTGTGCCATTCCCATATTGACAATGTCCTGTTTTTTTAAATTGATCTCAGCCGGACTTCCGGCTCCCTCGATGACAATGATATCCGCATATCGCTCCAATTCCCGGAATGCCTTTTCAATCTCCGGGATCAGTTCCTTTTTGTATGCAAAATATTCCCGTGCTCCCATATTTTTGTATACTTCTCCCTGTACAATGACCTGGGAGCCGGTATGACTGGTGGGTTTTAATAAAATGGGATTCATACATACCATCGGACGTATACCGGCCGCTTCTGCCTGCATTACCTGTGCTCTTCCCATTTCCAGTCCTTCTTTTGTGATATAGGAATTTAATGCCATATTCTGTGATTTGAAGGGTGCCACCCGGTAACCGTCCTGCTTCATGATCCTGCAAAGACCTGCCACCAGCAGGCTTTTTCCTGCTCCGGACATCGTTCCCTGTATCATAATAACCTTTGCCATCTCTTATCCTGCTTCCAATTTCTTTTGTTGTTTCGCATATTCATAAAGCTCTCTGTTAGCCGTATCCAGGCTGCCAAAATGATCCCTGCAGCATATAACGGTAGAAACCTCATCTATTTTCTGTTTTGCCTGCACGATCAGAGCTTCATCCACCGGTTCAAAAGCCTTTGTAAAAAGTACTTCTTTAGAAAGTGCCTGCGCCACCGGAAAATCCAGATCATTATCAGAAAGGATTCCTGTGATAAATGCTTTTCCTTCCCGCTGCAATCTGCGATAGCAGGCTCTTGCGCTGCCACCACCGCCAAGGACAAATACGTCTGCATCCTGTCTTACGGCCTGAAGCTCCATACTGCCGTTTTCTTCATCATAGCTTCCGGCTTCAATGGAAAAAAGCTTTTTGATATAGCCCTTCTGAAACACTTCCTCCGGTGTCCCGATCCGGTCAACACGCGCTCCGTCAATACACAGGATCCGGTCAGATATCCGTTCTGCAAGCTCCAGCTCATGTAAAGACATGATGACGGTCAGCCCTCTCTTGGTCCGAAGCTCCTGCAGGATGGACAAAAATTCCAGCTTGTAGCGCACATCGAGAAAGGATGTCGGTTCATCTAAGATAATGATTTCCGGCTGCTGGCAGATAGCCCTTGCTAACATCACCCTCTGTCTCTGTCCGTCACTGATCTTTGAAAAATCCTGATCACGGATCTCTACAAGATGCACCGCCTCCATTGCATCCCGTACCACTTCTTTATCCTTTTGGGACAAGATACCGAAATACCCGGTATAAGGATAGCGTCCGGTTGCAACCACATCCTCACAGGTCATATATTCGCTTTTGATCTTTTCCGTAAAAACAACGGCCATTTTCTGTGACAGCGCTCCGTCAGAAATTTCAGTCATATTCTTTCCATCCAGAAAAACACTTCCCCCGACAAGCTCTAACTGTCTGGCAATACTCTTTAACACCGTTGATTTTCCGGCTCCGTTGGGACCGATCAGGGTCAGTATCTCACCCTTGGAAAGCTCAAGTGTAATATCATTTAATATGGCTTTTTTCTGATAACCGACACTCATCCTGTCAGTCTGAACATAGAAGCTCATATCTAACCCCTTTCCTTTCTGCGCTGTATCATGATCCACAAAACAACCGGTGCTCCAAAAATAGCTGTAACCGTACTGATACTGAGCTCTGTCGGTGCAAGAAGCATACGTGCAAGCAGATCACTGAACAGACAAAATACACTGCCTCCCAAAAAGCAGGCCGGGATCATGATAAGCGGTGTCTGGGTATGAAACAGTTTTTTCATCAGATGTGGTACTGCAATTCCCACAAACGATATCGGACCTGCAAAAGCAACAATACAGGCGGATAAAATACTGGATAATAAGACGATAAGCACACGTAAGGTCCTTACATTGACTCCGGCATTCTGTGCATACACCTCACCCAGCTGATAGGCAGAAAGCGGCTTTGCAAGCAGTAAGACCATCATAAAGGTAATGCTGACAACCACGAGCATGACTTTTACATGATCCCATGTCATACCGGAAAAGCTTCCCTGTGACCAGTTGTGCAGATTGACGATATCCGCATCATCGGCAAAGGTTACCACCAGCTCCGTGATGGCTGAACAGATATAGCCGATCATCACACCACTGACGATCAGCATGGACATATTTTTTACTTTTTTGGAAATTAAGAGCACGAATCCCATAGATATCATGGCCCCCACAAAAGCAGCTATGATCATATCCGCATAAGAAACAGAAAGTGCACTTTTCATAAAAAATACCATAACAAGTGCCACGACCATCTTGGCTCCGGAGGAAATACCGAGCACAAACGGACCTGCGATCGGATTGTAAAAGAAGGTTTGCAAAAGGTAACCGGCAAGGGCTAAAGCCCCGCCCAATATCAGCACGGCGGCTGTACGCGGCATACGGATATCAAACAAAATACCGGCTGTTGTCGCATCCGTTTCATGCCCGGCAAACGCATGTAGTATATCCGTAAATGATATTGACACACTACCGATTCCGATATTTAACAGGACAAACACCACGACACCGATGCAAAGGAAACTATATGCAATTATATATCTCTGTTTTCTGTCCTCCCGCATCCGGCTTCATCCTCCTGTCCGGTATCTTTCATCTTATATGTTTTCCGCATTTCCCATATTTTGCGTCTTTTTATCTCTTCCGGTTTTTTATATCACGTGTCCGCTTTTATCTTTTGCCGTACTATATTCTTTACCTTTTTATCTTCTGTCTTTCTATACCCTTAATCTTCTGTCTACCGGATTTTGAACAGATAGTGCATATCCTCCTCTGCCTCTCCGTTTAACATGGCATAAATATCTTCCATCATATACCCGACCGACAGGGACTGCTGATACATATCATTGGTCGTGCACCACACATTCCCTTCCTGTACAGCCTTAAAATCTTTTAAAAGACTGCATTTTGCAAACAATTCATCCAGACTTTGCACGCCACCGTCAATCGAGCTGTTGTAAATCAGATAATCCGCATCTTTGGCTCCGTTGTAAAATTCCTCAACCTGCATATTAACTGTGGAACGCTTGGTATCTTCATCTACCAGATCCTGAAAAATGTAACTGCCGCCCGCCAGTTCGATCATCTTTGGTACATAATCATTGGTCCTTCGTACCTGCACCAGTCCGTTGGAGGTTATAAAGAAAAACGCAACGGTCGGTCTTTCTTCCTGATCTGCCGTATCCTTTGGCATACGTTCCAATATCTCTACCTGCTTTTGAAAAATCTCATCTGCCACATCCTCTTTATCAAGCAGGGCTCCGAAAAATCTGACCCATTCCACTCTTCCAAGCGGATGTGATTCATAGCTCGAATACTCGATCATGACCGGTATACCAAAGTCATTGAGCTTCTCCACCACCTCCGGTGAATGGGATATCATCCGGTTTTCGATTGCCAGACTGCATCCGTCCGCTACCAGCATTTCATAATCCGGCTTGCTGTATTTTCCGGCGTATTTGATACTTCCATCTGCCATAGCCGCTCTGGCCTTGTCCAGATACCAGCCATCCTGCTTCTGTCCTGAAAAAGAAATTGCCGAAAGACCGTCCAGCTCACAAAAGGCATCCATGATGCCGGATGCAACCAGATAGATATCCTTAATGGGTCTTTGTAAGATCACAATATCCGGATCCAGATCATCGGGAATTGCCTGATCTTTTGGTACAACCAGAAACTTTTTATCATCCATTTTAGTCGTCAGCATGATATATCCGTCTTTATAATAATCCACCTGAAAATTCTCGGCATACAAAAGCTCCATACTGCTTTCATACTGCAGACCGGTATGCTCCGGTTTTGCAGAATCTTTTTCTGCGCCCTCATTGGCTCCTGTATTTTCCTTCTGCTCTGCATCCTGTGGCAGGACAACGGCTGTCTGCGAATTTTCCGTGGAATCGGAAGAAGGACTGCCGCAGCCAGTAAGCCCAGACAGTCCTATTATCAACAGACATATGATCTTCATACATTTTTTTCTGATGTCCATTATAACTTTCCTTTATGCACCGTATTGATGGTTTCCTATTGTGCCTCTTTCATGGTGTCTGCATGAAAGGTAAGTGTATATTCGATTTCATGTGGTTTACTCATTGCTACGGTATCCCCGATCACATCCATCGGCTCATCCAGTTTGGAAACCGGAATTTCAAAAACGGAATTGCCATCTGTATTGACCGGCAGATACTTTTCACCGTCTACCAGCATGTAATCATAATTGGGACTGCTCCACTCTACGGTTGCAATCATCTCACCATTTGTTACCGTAAGTGTTGCCGGCGAAGAAATATTAGCCTTCCCGCTGCCTCCGGCAAAGTCAAGCTCGATGGTATAGGTACCGTCTTCTACAGCTGCAGGCTCTGCATTCTGTGAGTCATCTGTAGCGGAAGCTTCGGAATCTGCCGGCTGGGGATTGGAAACCTGAACCTTGTGATCGTACCATTTTCCCTTTGTTCCGATCAAAGCAACATCAAATTCCTCATCCAATGCCGGAACCGGTACATCAAATCCATATACCTCTTCCGTTGTTCCATCGGCATAGTCCACGGTATCAACGGTGGGCTCGATCAATTCTGCACCATCCTTTTGTGCATCTATGGCAAGACCATAATACAGATTTACGATCTTCTTGGATCCAAGAGAAATGTGGATCGTCATTTTTCCGTCTTTGACTGTCAGTGTGCCTTTTCCGTCGCAGGCTTCATTGACATGGAACATGGAGCTGTCGGTATCAAAATCCGCTGTATAAATGCCATCCTCCAGCGGACATTCCGCATTGTCTCCGGATACGACAGTCTCCTCTGCCTTGGTACCGGCTTCTGATACAGCAGTCTCTTCAACGCCTGCAGGTGCTTCCACATCAGCCTGTTTCGTCTGATTGGAACATCCAAAAAGCATTGCGCATAATAATAAGCTACCACTAAGAATTGCAACTCTTTTTTTCATCTTTTCTCCTCATACATCCGGTATCCCTGAAAAAAGAATACCGGATGTCCTTAATACCTGAATATATTTTGTCTCAGAGCAATTACTCCATAACAGCTTTTGTATGAGCTACATACAACTGCTGGATGGCATCAATTTCACCAAGACCTTTGATCTGTGTATCAACACTGTCAAATGCACCGGATGCCTCAAACATGCTCAGCCATGAATCGTCATCAGAGCCTGCCATATCATTGTTGGCATGATCTCCGGCAACAACCATCAGAGGGCGAAGTACAACATGTTTGTAACCTGCTTCCTTTACAGCTTCAATAACTGCTTCACAGGATGTTTCTTCGGGTTCACCCTCTACCGTACCGATAAATACATTGTTGTAGGAAAGATCCTTCATCTGTGACTGCATCTGGCTGTAAGTAACCTTTGCAGCGTGGGAAGTACCATGACCCATAAATACAAATGCCACACCTGCTTCATCGGCAGCTTCAATGCTGTCATAACCAGCATCCTTTACAGCTTCGGCTGTCAGGGCTTCTGCTACTGCTTTTTTGTCGGCATTGATCACTGTGGCATCATCTCCGACCTCACCAAGTAAAGGCTCAGCTACTTTTACAGTTTCAAATTTGTCTTCATATGCACTTACTGCATCCATCAGCTCGTCATATTCAGCACCATGCATCAGATGTGTAGGCTGTACGATCAGATTTTTAACACCATTGTCAACAGCGCGGTCAAGTGCCTGCTCTACGTTGTCAATGCATTCTCCGTCTCTTGCCTGTACATGGTTGATAATGATCTGTGCCGTAAATGCTCTTCTGACAGACCAGTCGGGATAAGCTTCTGCGATGGCATCTTCAATGCCTTTGATATCTGCTACACGGCTGTCATTGAAGGAAGTTCCGAAGCTGACAACTAAAATTTCATTGTCACCGATCTCATCCTGGTTGCGTGCATCATCCTTGGATGCATCACCGGTATCTCTGCCAAAATAATCGGGATCTGCATTTTCGCCTTCTACCAGTTCCTTCTGTGCGTCTGTTAAAGCATCCCATGCTGCTTTTGCTTCTTCGCACTGCTTGTCTGTTTCATCCGTTCTTTCCTGAACATAAATAGCATCGATAAGTGCTGCTACGTTATCAGCTGCTGCCTGATCAGCATCCTCAGAGTTTTCAGATTCTGTTTCTTCCTCTGCTGCATCCTCTGTTGCTTCTTCTGCTACAGTTTCTTCAGCTGCAGTATCTGTTGCAGCTTCCTCTTTGCTTCCACATGCTGTTAATGAAACAGCACCCATCATGGAAATCATCAATAATGTTACGACTTTCTTTTTCATTGCTCCTCCTTCGGCAGCTTTCCTGCCATTGTAATTTGTCATGATATTGAATAAAACAAAAACAATTCTAAACATGAATAAAAAAACCCTTCGCCTATACAGGAAAAGAGTTTGTACACAAAAAAGAAAGCAATAAAAAATGCATCCTCATACGTACAACCAATTTTACTCGTGGTCTGAAACAACTGTTTCTGTACAGCATTCAGGCAGGTCTCCCGGCTTAAAGATCTTCGCATCGGCCATCTTCCCAGTTTCCCAGTGATATATATGCCTAAGCTCCCTGATTACGGTGACGAGTTCGTACAGGATTTGCACCTGTTTCCCTTTTCACCAGAGCCAATTAATAATTGCTCTGACACCTGACTACTCTGTATTCAATTCGACTTACTATATCATATTTCTGTTTTTTATTCAACTTATAAAATAAAATCACGATACAGCAAAAACCCCGATATAAAATCGGGGTTTTCACTGAATTCTTATGAGGGGGGGGAGATAGTGATTTGTGTCTCAACTATCTTGATACCTACTATACAAGTAAAATGTGTCCATTTTGTGATTAAACTATGAAAAAAAATGAAACTTTCTTAATGATTTCTTTCATTTATCTAACAAATTCCGAAATATTACCTTATCCGTGGGGTTTTGTTTTTCTCTGCCCCTGTTTGTGGCTCTGATTCCATTTCATCAAACGGTCACAACAACAACATCCTCAATAATCTGATCCATCTTATCCTGAGGGATCATACCGCTCTCGAGGGTTGTCGCATTTGCTGCCGATACACCCGCAGCAAATTTCATGATATCTTCATCCTCCAGTCCCTGGATCATGCCTAAGATCATGGCTGCAACCACACAGTCTCCACAGCCGACGGTATTGACCTTTTTGATATGCGGCGGAACCGCTTTGATCACTTTTGTCTTGGTGATCTGCAAAAGTCCCTTATCTCCCATGGATACAACGACCTTGCTTATACCGTTTTTTACATATTCATAGGCTGCCTGAATGATCTCAGCTTCTGTTGTCAGCTTTTTACCAACTGCATATTCCAATTCCCGGCGGTTTGGCTTGATACAATAGGGAACAGCCTCAATACCGCGCTTTAACGGCTCTCCGCTTGCATCCAGAAAAGCCTTGGATCCGCTTTCATTGCAGATTTTAATAAGCTTTGCATAAAAATCCTCCGAAAGTCCTTCTGTCAGACTGCCTGACAGAACAACATATTCACTGATCTTGACAAGCTCACGGAAGCGGTCCATAAAATCTTCCCTTTCAAAGGACAAAATCTTTGGTCCCGGCTCTAAAATCTCCGTTACGTATCCGTCATCTCCGATGATATTCATATTGGAACGGGTCAGACCGCGGATCGTGGTAAAGGAAGTATTGACCCCCATATCCCGCAGCTGCTCTTCTATAAATTCTCCTGTATATCCGCCGATAAAGCCGGTTGCCGTCACATGGGCATCAAACTGTCTCAAAACCTTTGTCACGTTGACAGCCTTGCCTCCCGGAATGCTGACCAAATCCCGCATTCGATTTACCTGTCCGATCATGACATTGGATGTATTGTATGTCTTATCGATTGCCGGATTGCAGCTTACTGTTAATATCATATGTAACCCTCTCTTCTTTATGATTTATCTGTCTGTATCATTTATTTTTATCAAGCACTTTATGAAAGCACAGTACGATCTTCTTTAAGTTTACATAAATCCAATCTCTTTGTCCAGTGGTAAAAATGGTTTTCCACTTTTTTCAGCTATTTTTAATACCACTCCAGATATCGTATCCGCATCTGCAAAGAACGCACACCCTGATACTCATTCCATTCCGGCGAATAGGCAATCCGCGCTTTTTTTTCAACGCTTTCCTGATATTCGCGCATAACCGAATCCCCATCGCCAAAATAGATGCCGGTCGCCACGCTGCCATCCTCGTTTCTGATCTGCATACGCACAACATTTCTATTGGCTCCCAGGACACGCAGGCGGCTTATATAGACCCTTTCTGCAAAAACCGGCCTCTCATTTCCGTTTCCATACGGCTCTAAAAGCATCAGCTGATCCATAAACGCATCCGTGACCCAGCCGATATGCAGATGCATATCCAATATAAGCTTTTCTTCCAGATCTTCCTCAGAAAGAGTGCAGACCTCATTGATACGGCTCCGGAATTCATCCACCCGGTCCGATGCAATGGACAAACCCGCTGCAAGCTTATGCCCACCGTATTTTAAAAAGATATCCTTGATCTTGGTCATCTCGTCATACATGTGATAGGCTTCGATACTGCGTCCGGACCCCTTGATACAACCCTCTCCGTCCGTCAACACAAAGGCCGGCCGGTAATATTTATTGCAAAGTCTTCCTGCTATGATCCCGGCAAGGGATTCATGGACACCCGGCAGATACACGACAAGCACACGGTTTTTCATAAGATCCATGTCCTCTACCTGTGCATAGGCTGCTTCTTCTCCGATACCGGTCAGATCCTGTCTCTCCTGATTCAGAGCCTTCAGCTCCGCAGCCAGCCTTTCGGCCTCATCTTTACTCTTTGCGTTTAAAAGATCAATAACCCGGTAAGCATCATCCAGACGCCCGGAAGCATTAAAGCAGGGACCAAGCACAAAGCCGATATGATAAGGCGATATCTTCTTTCCTTCCAGCTCACAAGCTGAAATCAGTGCAGAAAGTCCCAGATTGCGGCAGTTTTTAATCTTATCCAGCCCATATTTTACAATAATATGGTTTTCATCAATGAGATCCATCACATCCCCGACGGTTGCAAAGGCTGCAAAGGCAAAGCATTCCTCCAGCATGGCCTGTGTATCAGCCGCCACATTTTTGCCTGTCGCATTGGCATCTGACATGTGTTTTTTTGTCCCGGCAGCTTCTTTACACAGTGACTCGATCACCTTGTATGCCACAACACCCCCGCAGATACCGTCAAATGGATAGGTACAGTCTGCCTGCTTGGGATCTACGATCGCATCTGCCGGCGGCAGAATATAATGTCTATTTCCATCCACCTCTTCATAAGGAACTTCATGATGATCGGTTATGATCACATCCAGACCGCTCTCCTTGGCATGCCGGATCGGATCATATGCCGCAATTCCGTTATCACAGGTGATAATAAGCTCTACTCCGTCCGCGATCGCTTCTTCGATCAGATGATCATTCAGTCCGTATCCGTCCCGCACCCTGTGTGGGATACGGACGTCAATATCGCATTTTCCCTGTGCCGCATGATTTAATCCGGTCTGCAGAATATAAGCGGAACAGATCCCATCAATATCATAGTCTCCGATGATCCGTATTTTTTGGCCTTTCTCAATTCCGCTTTTTAGCATCGCTACGGCTTTATCCATATCCTTTAAAAGCATCGGACTGTGCAGATCATCCATCGTACCATGCAGAAACATTTCAATCTTTCCGGGACTGTCTATCCCTCTGTTGACCATTATTTTCGCAATAAACTGACTGATCCCGTACTGCTTTGCCATTCCTTCAAAATCCGCCCGCCCGGGATTTAACATCCATTTCATATGTATCCTCTTTCTTTTCATGAAAAAGGACATTATCCCATCTTAGAAATAATGCCCTTGCTATCTTTTACACACAAATTTAACTATACGATCAGATATGCAAAATATCCTGCATAGCATAAAAGCATCAGAATTCCGGCAGGACGTGCCAGTCTCTTTTTGGGTGCCACGCACAGCCATAATAAAATGCCTGCTCCGACCGCCACAACACTGTCTATCACAAAATTTTTCTGAAACGCAACCGGTGTCACAAGTGCTGTGGTGCCACATACAAACAGGATATTGAAAATATTGCTTCCGACAATATTTCCGATCGCGATATCCGCTTTTTTCTTTAATGCGGCTGTGATACTGGTCACAAGCTCCGGAAGAGAGGTACCAAAGGCGACAATCGTAAGACCGATAAAACGCTCTGACATTCCAAAATAAGAAGCAATGGCACTCGCTGAATCAACGACCACATCTGCACCCCATACGACCAATACGGCCCCTACAATACCCAAAAGAATCAGGACAATAACGGGTCTGCTCTTTTCCTCAGGTGTTTCTTCCTTGTTTTTTCTTGCCATAACAAGCAGGTATAAAAGATATACGATAAACAGCGCCCAGAAAATAACACCTTCAACAAAATCAATCTTCTCACCGGACATTCCGAACAGACCAAATATCACGGAAACCACCAGCATGAAAGGGATTTCATAACGGATTGTGGATTTCTGTACGGCAAGTGTCGAAATAACCGCTGTTAAACCAAGTATGACCAGAATATTCATGATATTGCTGCCAACAACATTTCCGACTGTGATATCCGCATTGCCTTTCACGGCTGATGTAATACTGACGGCTGCCTCCGGAGCACTCGTTCCCATTGCTACGATCGTAAGTCCGATCACAAGCTGTGGAATTCCGAATTTTTCCGCTATTCCGGCCACACCCTCAACAAACCAGTCGGCACCCTTTACAAGCATGACAAAACCGACAACCAAAAGTAAAACCTGTATTAGTAAACTCATTTTGTTTCCTCTTTTTCTAATATATCTTCTATTCTTTTTTATTATACTGTTTTTTATACATTTTCCAAGATATAAAAATACGGACACCTCAACATCATACTATCCCATTCTGTATATAAAGGCAGTAAGAGCCGGAAGTGCAAAACCTACGTAATAAGTACTTTACAACTTCCGGCTCTTATTTGCAATCATGATATCAAAAAACATGACTGTTATGATTATTTATTTCTGCTTTTTGCCCAAGTGCTTTCTCATGACAAACCAGAGTGCACCGGTAATACATACAGATGAGTATGCACCACAGACAATACCTACCATCAGAGGCAGTGCAAACTCACGGATACTGGTCACGCCGAGGATATATAAAACGGCTACCATGACAAAGGTCGTGAAGGAAGTATTGATACTTCTTGACAAAGTCTGTGTGATACTGATATTGACAATATCCTGAAGCTCTGTCTTTTTGGGCATTTCCTTTAAGTTTTCACGAATACGGTCAAAGATAACGATGGTCGCGTTGATGGAGTATCCGACGATAGTCAGCATACATGCAATAAAGGTGTTGCCGACGCTTGTTTTGCTGACTGCATAGAATGCAAGTACAACCAATACGTCGTGGATCAGGGCTGCAACAGCACTGGTCGCAAAACGGATATCCTTGAAACGGAACCAGATATATAACAGCATACATAAGGTTGCGATCACAACGGCTACAACGGCATCCGATTTCATCTCGGAACTGATCGTAGCGCTGATTGTCTCAGACTGTACATCATCACTGGATACATTGAAGTTGTCGGCAAGCATGGTCTCTACTGCTTCACGCTCTTCGACGGAAAGACTTCTGGTCTTGATAATAACCTCTGTGGAACCGCTTACCTTCTGTGTCTGGACAGCTCCGTCTCCGGTAATCTGTTCAAACAACGGAACAACCTCTGAATCAAGCTCTTCAATGCTCATATCATCATGGAAGGTAACGGTTGTGGAAGTACCGCCTACAAATTCCATGGAGTAATTTAATACATTGCCGGTGGTTGACTTGTTGATACCAAGTACCACAAATCCGGCGATGATAACTGCTCCGGAAATAGCAAAGAACAGATTTCTCTTGCTTAAGAAATTGATCGCCTTGTGCTCTTTTCCGATACCGTACCATTTTTCATCCTGTAAACCGATCGAGTATAAAAGATATAATAAAGCTCTTGTCACTACCATGGCTGTAAACATGGAAAGGATAATACCGATCATCAATGTCTGTGCAAAGCCTTTGACTGTACCGGATCCCTTTAATACCAGCACGATCGCAGCGATCAGGGTCGTGATGTTACCATCGAGAATTGCTGATGTTGCTTTATCAAAACCGATCTTGATGGATGACCGTACGGTCTTTCCGGTTGCCAGCTCTTCGCGGATACGTGCAAAGATGATAACGTTGGCATCTACAGCCATACCGATGGCTAAGATAACACCGGCAACACCGGGAAGAGTCAGGGTGATATTAAAGCCGTTTAATACAAGCAATGTCATGATAACATAGATGATCAGGGCAATCGCTGATGTAAAGCCGGGCACAAAATATACGACCGTCATAAAGATGCAGACAATGGCAAGACCGATCACACCGGCCTTTAAGCTTGTCTTGATCGCATCATTACCAAGCTGTGCACCCACGACATTGGATCTCATTTCTTTTAATTCCAGACTAAGTCCACCGATACGGATGGTGGATGCAAGTGTCTTGGCTTCGTCGATGCTTTCCATACCGGTGATCTGAGCTTGTCCTCCGGTAATAACGGAAACAACGTTTGGCACGGAAACCAGTTCGCCATCATAATAGATACCGATGGATTCACCCTTGTTGTATGCACGCTCTGTTGCCTTTGCAAAAGCGTCGGTTCCTTCTTTGGTAAAGGTCAGTTCAACCACATACTGTGACTGCTTTAATGCATCATTACTCTGTGTTGCACCTGCATCTGCGCTTGCAACCATAGTTCCGTCCAAAGGAATGGATCCCTCTGACATCAGCTCATCAATGGATTTGGTCAGGGAATAGATATATTTGCCTTTTTCCTCGTCATAACCGGATAAGGTGTAGTTGGCCTCTCCATTTTCATTGGTCTGATAGATAAAATACAGACTTCCGGGCTGTCCAAGCTCCTGCAAAATCGCATTGGCATCGGATACTCCCGGGATTTCAATATTGATACGATTGTCACCCTCCTGGTAAACCTGAGCCTCTGTAGAATAATTTTCCACACGTTTCTGAAGCTTGTAAATAGTATCAGACATATCTTCTGAGGAAGGCGTCTCATCTCCCACTACCTGATATGTAATACTGACACCGCCGGCAAGGTCAAGACCCTGTTTGATGTTGCTCATGGAACCGGTTTTAGTCGGTCCGATACCGAAAAAGGCTACATAGCCCATTCCGACTGCCACAATCAGAAACAGTACCAGCCATATGACCGCTGTTTTCTTTTTCATACTTCGTTCTCCTCTCCCGCAGCCATGGCTGCTTTGATCATTATTGCGCATTCTATACGCTTTCTCTGCAGCTCGCACCCAATATCATACGCATCATAAATGCTGTTTCCGAAATTGTATGCATTGGCAGCACAGCCACCGCTACAGTAAAATTTGGCAAAACAGTTTTTGCACTTCTCTTTGGCATAGACATTGCAGTCCTTGAATTCCTGCATAATGTCCGGTCTGACAATACCGTCATCGACATTGCCCATCAAAAACTCTTCCATACCGACAAACTGATGGCAGGGATAAAAATCTCCCCACGGCGTAACTGCCAGATATTCCGTACCGGAACCACAGCCGGACAGTCTCTTGTATACACAGGGACCGCCTTCCATGTCGATCATAAAATGGAAAAAATTAAAATCCTTTCCATTTTTCTTTCTCTCTATGATCATCCTGGCAAGCTTGTCATATTCTTCTTTGATAACCGGGATATCTTCCTCGGTGATCGCATAATCTTCTTTTTCGTCGGCTACCACAGGCTCAACGGAAATCTGCTTGAAGCCCAGATCTGCAAGATGCATGACATCCTTGGAAAAATCCAGATTGTTGTGGGTAAAAGTACCTCTTACATAATAATTCATCTGGTTGCGGCTCTCTGCCACCTTAATATATTTGGGAACCACCTCATCATAGCTTCCCTGTCCGCCGCGGTGCGGTCTCATCAGATCATGGATCTCTTTTCTGCCATCGATACTGAGGACGATATTGCCCATTTCCTGATTGACAAAATCAAGGATCTCATCATTGAGTAACACACCGTTGGTCGTCAGTGTAAAACGGAATTTTTTGTGATACGGCTCCTCTAAAGAACGTCCGTATCTGACCAGATCCTTGACGACCTGCCAGTTCATCAGCGGCTCCCCGCCAAAGAAATCGACCTCCAGATTAACTCTGTTTCCGGAATTCTGTACCAGAAAATCCAGGGCCTTTTTGCCAACCTCATAGCTCATGATCGCACGTCTGCCATGATATTCTCCCTCTTCGGCGAAACAATACTTACAGGCCAGGTTGCAATCATGTGCGATATGCAGACACAAAGCCTTGACAACCGTTTCGCGCTTTCCGAACTGCTCGATATAAGGCTCATACACATCATCCGTATATAAAAGCTCTGCACGGTACAATTCGATGATCTCATCGATTGCTTCCATCACATCTTCTGTAGGATAATGCCTGTCCTTATCTGACAGCACGTTAAAGGCAACCTCTGATATTTTTTCTTTATCAGACTTTGCCTTCACACATTCTTCAAGCTCGGGAATCAAATCATACACGACATCGTCAACGACATGTACGGCCCCACTGTTGACATCCAGCGCGATGTTAAAACCGTTGTTTTGATATACATGTACCACGTTTGTATTCTCCTAATATTTATTTTAAATTTGTCCTGATATCCTGACGAAAATTAAGCAGCGACCAAAATCGCTGCTTATGAAACATCGGATTATTTAACCTGTTCGCAACTCTGGTTGCCAACGGTACAAGATGTCTTGCAGGCTGACTGGCAAGATGTCTGACATTCGCCGCAACCGCCTTTTTTAACAGTCTTTTTCAGATCTCTTGTGCTTAATGTTTTGATATGCTTCATGAACATAGCCTCCTTATTCACTTAAACAGTTATAAACCGATAACTGTACTTCTTGGGTCATTATAGCATAGTTTTTCATGTATTGAAAGTTTTTTTTCAGCTTAACATTCCACCTAACATTCCTCCGCCGGCACACAAAATCCAGGTTGTGACTACCCCGCTTCCGATCACTGCATCCGATACTCCTCCGATCAGGGAAACCAGAACCAGGATCAGGAAATATACGCTTCCCAGAACCAGCCCCCACAAAAATTTCTTTACCTTATAATATTTACCTGCGATAAATCCGGCAGCAAATGTCACGCTGATGTAGATCACAATGACCGCAATATTGACAATGCTCTCGGAGATCCGGAATTTATACAGTATAAAAGCAAGAAGAAGTAAAAGGCATGCCGTGAGTACATACGACAATACCAATATCAGAAGTGCCGACAAAAATTTTTTATCCTGCGTATCACGTTTCAACATCCACTTTCTCAAAACAATCTCCTTTGGGGGCTTTTTACCATTTGATTACCGTTTGTTTATATAATCTTTACTTGACAAAACAACGGCAGATATAGTATCGTTCCTTATACATAAATACTATGATTCGAAATATGATTTATGTATAAAAATATTGATCAAACAAAGAAAAGAGGTTATTTTTCACTTGGACACATCAGACGCGATACAACTTATCATTCTTGTCGTTTTATTATTTCTTTCTGCCTTTTTCTCATCTGCAGAAACCGCTCTCACCAGTGTCAACCGCATAAAGATGAAAACACTTGCTGACGATGGCAATAAAAGAGCTCAGACTGTTTTGGATATTCTCGAAAATATGGGAAAAATGCTGAGCACGATTTTAATAGGTAATAATGTCGTCAACATCACGACCACAACGCTTGCGACCGCTCTAACCATCCGTGTCTTCGGCAATGCCTATATTGGCATTTTTACCGCCATCCTGACTGTTTTATTACTGCTCTTTGGTGAGATCGTTCCCAAGACCGCAGCCAGCATCAGTTATGAAAAAATGGCTTTATTTTATGCCCCCGTCATCCGCATTCTGATGACTATACTGACACCTGTCATTTTTGTTGTCGACAAGCTTTCCGTTGTCATCTTAAAAATCATCGGCATCGACAGTGATGCGGCAAAGAGTGTGATGACAGAAAGTGAATTAAAGACCTATGTGGAGGTCAGCCACGAGGACGGTGCCATTGAAACCGAAGAACGTGAAATGATATTTAACGTATTCGATCTGGGTGATTCGCTGGCAAAAGATATCATGATCCCCAGAATCGAAATGACCATGATTGATGTCAATGCTTCCTATAGCAAGCTTGCCGCTCTGTTCAAAAACACCCTGTTTTCCAGAATTCCGGTCTATGAGGGTGACAAAGACAACATCATCGGAAGTATCAATTTAAAAGACTTTTTTCTGGTAAATAAGAAAACCGATTTCAACATCCGCGACATCATGCGCGATATTTACTATACATACGAGACCAAAAAGACGGATGATCTGCTGGTGGAAATGCGTGAAAGCGCCAACAACATTGCCATCGTTTTAGATGAATACGGCTCTGCCGTCGGTCTGATCACGCTCGAAGACCTGTTGGAGGAAATCGTCGGTGAGATCCGTGATGAGTATGATACCGAAGAAGAAGAACTGATCAAGGAGATCGGTCCCAATACCTATGATATTGCAGGCTCCATGAAGCTTGATGATATCAATGATGCACTGGGCACGGAATTTGCTTCCGAAGATTATGACTCCATCGGCGGCATCATGATCGAATGCCTTGATCATATTCCAAAGAAAAATGAAATTGCCGTTTTGGAAGACGGCACACAGATTCAGGCTTCCAGCATCAATAAAAACCGGATCCTGCGGGTTGTTGTGACCTTGCCGACACCTTCCGATACCGATACCGCCAGCACCTCTTCTGCTCCTGCTCCCACAGAGGATACCGACAAACAAAAAGAAGATGAGACAGCTGCTGATGCATCAGCTTCCGTTTCCGGGCAGACTGAATAAACCTGCTTGTTTTGAAACTGATCTTTTCATCCGGTAAATAATGAGAAGCGGATCATTAACAATCATACATCATCCTGAAATATGACTTTTGTAATTTCATCACAAAAGCAATCATGAAATGATGCCACAGACACAAAACAATCATCATACGGCTGAAATTCTTTGATAAAGATTTCAGCCGTTTCTTTATCCTTGTCTACAAGACCGGCAATTCCCATTCCGGTAAGCTTTACCGCACATTCCTTTTTCGTCCACCATTTAGAAAAAGCAATATCCCGCTCTTTGTCCGTACACTCATCAAAATACTGTTTTTCCGGATCCGTGGCAAGCCTTGCTGCCACTCTTTCCTGATAGGTCCGTACCGCTTCTACATCCACACCGATCTCTTCCTTGTCATATGCACAGACAGCATAATCACCGGCATGTGATAGGTTGACATAAAATCCATCCAGATCCGGAAAATACAACTTTCCGCTTTTTGTATAAGCGATTCTGGTATCGGACGAGATTCGGCATGCCCTCATACATTGCCCCAACAGAAAAGATACCGCAAGGCTGCGCCGCCTGTCCGCCTCGTTTTTGCAAGCATGGGCGGACCTTCTGCGTTCCTGTGGTATCTGTTCATAAATTTCCTGTCCTGTATATTGTTGAAATAATTGTGATACTTTACATATATAGATCTTCATATACTGCTCTATTTGGTACGTAATCCCAGACGGTATACGGCATCCGATTTGTCTGCCATACGGTCATAGATCATATCGAGCCACTCACGGTTGAGATTTGTCGAATTTAATATGGTGTAACGGTCCGGTCTGGTGCTACCGGCTCTTTGCCATGCATCCGCAAAAATATCTTTGGTAATGCCATAAACCGCAGGATCCAGATCAATGCCGTATGCACGGCATACCTCGACAAGCTGTGTCTCATCTCTTCCCTGAAAAATACATGCGCCGACACTTCCGAGTGCCACTGCAAGGCCATGAGAGATCTTGATATCGGGATAAAACTCCTCGATCGCGTGGCAGAATAAATGCTCACTGCCGCTGCTTGGTCTGGAGGATCCGGCAATTTCCATGGCAAGACCTCCCATAACCAGAGATCTTGATAAAATACGGATAAAGGTCTTGCTGCTTAAGTCCTTGTCATCACAGTGATATACCGTATCATAGCTCATACGTGCAATCGCATAAGCAAAATCATCCAGAGGCTTTCCTTCCTTTTCAGCAGAAAGCTTCCAGTCAAATAATGCGGTATGCTTGCTGATGGTATCTCCAATACCGGACAGTGTCTGCCCTTTCGGAGCCTTCATGATCATATCTGTATCTACTAAAATAGCGGTCGGGATCGTGCTTCCGAGAGTCTTTCTGCTCTTTCCTTCCATTCCCAGTACAGAAAACGGGGAAGAAAGTGAGTCATTACTCAATGTCGTAGGCAGACAGATGTAGGTTGTTTTGCTGACAAATGCCGCGTATTTTGCCACATCCAATACTCTGCCTCCGCCAAAGCCGATCACAACCCTGACATTGGCCATGCTGATGTATTTGGCAAGGGCAACTGCCTGCTCATAATCACCGTTTACAACCTCATATACCTCTGCGCCACCAAAATCCCTTTGGATCTCGCCGACAATATCGGCATACAATTCCATCAGAAATTTTTCAGATACAATAATGGCCTTTTGCCCCTTGATCTGCGGAAGATATGCACAGACTGTCTCGTCAACATGTTCAAACACACCCTCTTCGACAACCAGACACAGGGGAAGCTGAAAATTGGAATAATGATTCATAGCTAATCCTTTCCTTTATTTTGCTCATCCTCCGGTCTGCTGCAGGATCCGATGATGATCTGATCTTACAGACCGGTATCTTATTTGTTATTCGCTATCTGCCTCTTTTTTAGGCTCTGTAATATTCAGTGCGATCTGCAGCTCATCCAACTGCTTCTGGTCTACAACATCCGGTGCATTGGTCAATAAACAGCTTGCATCCTTTACCTTAGGGAATGCGATAACCTCACGGATGCTTTCTGCTTTTACCAAAAGCATAACCAGACGGTCAAGACCATATGCCAGTCCTGCGTGCGGCGGAACACCGTATTTGAATGCATTTAATAAGAAACCAAAACGTTCCCATGCACTTTCCTTGGTAAAGCCGAGCACTTCAAACATCTTTTCCTGAATATCATTTTGATGGATACGGACAGAGCCGCCACCAAGCTCAACACCGTTTAATACAATATCGTAAGCCTTGGCTCTGACACGGCCGGGATCGGTGTCGATATACTGCCAGTCCTCTTCCATCGGCATGGTGAATGGATGATGCATTGCCATATAACGGTTTTCTTCATCACTCCACTCTAATAACGGGAACTCTACAACCCATAAGAAATTGAACTGGTTTTCATCGATCAGTCCGAGAGAATGACCGAGCTCCAAACGAAGGGCACCGAGTACATTCCATACGATTTTATTGCGATCGGCAGCAAACAGTAACAAGTCACCTTTTTCACCGCCCATGGCTTTTACAAGAGCATCCAGTTCTTCCTCTGTCATAAATTTTGCAAAAGAAGATTTGTAGCTGCCGTCTTCCTGTACAGACAGATATGCAAGTCCCTTTGCACCGTTTCCTTTTGCGGAATCAACCAGTGCATCGATCTTTTTACGGGGCATCGCTGCCTGACCCTTTACATTGATACCTCTGACAGAACCACCGGCTTCCAGTGCGGATGTAAATACACCAAAGCCACAGCCCTTTACAACGTCAGATACATCTACAAGCTCCATGCCAAAACGGGTATCCGGCTTGTCGGAGCCGTAACGGTCCATAGCATCCTGCCAGGTGATACGGGGTAACGGAAGCTGTACCTTTAAGCCGATCGCTTTTTCACATACATCGGCGATCAGTCTTTCATTGACATCCATGACATCCTCTGCATCGACAAAGGACAATTCCATATCGATCTGGGTAAATTCAGGCTGTCTGTCAGCACGAAGATCCTCATCACGGAAGCATTTTGCAATCTGGATATAACGGTCATAGCCGGAGCACATCAGAAGCTGTTTGAAAAGCTGGGGTGACTGCGGCAGTGCATAAAAGCATCCGGGATGCACACGGCTCGGTACGAGATAATCTCTGGCACCTTCCGGTGTGGATTTATTTAAGATCGGAGTCTCGATCTCAAGAAAGCCCTCTTTGCTCATAAAATCACGGACTTCCGCACAGATCTTACTTCTCAAGATCAGATTTCTCTGGATATCCGGACGGCGTAAGTCCAGATATCTGTATTTTAAACGAATCTCTTCCTTGGTCTTGCTGTTTTCTTCAACCGGAAACGGAGGTGTCTCGGATTCGGAAAGGATACGAACATCCTTTGCTACGACCTCAATATCACCGGTCGGGATATTGGCATTGACAGCGCCTTCTCTTTTGCAGACCTCACCGACAACGGCAATAACATATTCACTGCGCATTTTCTCTGCCTTGGCAAAGCCCTCGGCACCACATTTATCTTCTTCAAAAATGATCTGTAAAATTCCACTGCGGTCTCTTAAATCGACGAAAATGATACCGCCCTTATTTCTCTGTTTTGCTACCCATCCCATAACGGTAACCGTTTCGCCGATATTGGCATTGCTTACCTCGGTACAACGATGAGTACGTTTTAATCCCTGCATTGATTCTGCCATTTTTCATGCCTCCTGATGTATTTTATGAATATCTGTAAAATCATATTTTGTATAAGATGATCTCTCTTACATCTTAAGAGGATTCCTGTAAAAATCCTCAAACTCTTCATAGCCCTCTTCCATCAGCTGCTGCTTCTGGAACTTTTTGTTTTTGTTCATGCGCACAACAAGCACCTGTCTGCCATTGGCTCTTTCCTGCTGGGCTTTTGCGATAACCCTGCAAAGATCCTCTGTCGCAATTCCTTTTTCTACAAGGTAGGCAACTTTTTGCGCCTGATCGGGAATTTGGAAATTTTCATCCATCAGGATCGTAATGATACGTTCAAATCCGATGGAAAATCCACAGGCGGGTGTATCCTGTCCGGTAAAACGTCCGACCATCCTGTCGTAACGCCCGCCACCGGCTACGGAGCTTCCGAACTGCGGCATCTCAATTTCGAAGATCGTACCGGTATAATAAGACATACCGCGTACCAGCGTAGGGTCGAAAACAATCTCAAAATCAGTATCTACGGTTGATGATACGCTTTCTTTGATCTCGGATAAGCTCTTGATCACATCCGGATCCAGGCAATCAGCCAAAGTCTCTCCCAGATATGCAATACCGTCCGCAGCAGTTTCGATCCCATCAAATAAAGCCATGTACTTTTCTACTTTATCTGTGTCAAACCCGTCGGCGATCAGATCCTCCTTCACGCCGTCTTTGCCGATCTTGTCCATCTTGTCAAGAATGATATATACATTGTCCAGCTCATCCTCTGCAAAGCCTGCATAAACAGCCATTGCCTTTAAGATACGTCTTTCGTTGATGCGCACCTTGAAGCCGGAAAATCCGAGCTTCCCGAGTGTCGTGGTCGTAGCCAGGATCAGCTCGATCTCAGCCAGATTGCTGGGCTCTCCCAAAATATCAATATCGCATTGTACAAACTGTCTGAAACGTCCCTTCTGCGGTCTGTCGGCACGCCACACACTTCCCATCTGCAGTGCCTTGAAGGGCTTTGGCAGAACCGCCGCATTGTTGGCATAATATCTTGCAAGCGGGAGGGTCAGATCATAACGCAGACCTCCGTCCACCAAATCAGCCTCACTCTGTGCTGTAGAAAGGTTTAATTTGTCTCCGCGCTTTAAAATCTTAAAAATAAGCTTTTCATTTTCTCCGCCCTGTTTGCTGGAAAGATTCTCAATGGATTCCACGCAGGGTGTTTCAATTGGTGTAAAACCAAATTTACGATAATTTTCTTTGATCACCGACATCACATAATCACGTATCTGCATCTCTGCCGGCAGTACATCTTTCATACCGGTAACCGGTTTTTTATTTAAAGCCATAGTCTGTCCTCTTTCTGTTTTTTACCAACGATTATTTTACAACTTTTTATCAGATACCACAAGTACCGACCTGTGCAACCTTCAATAAATCTCTGCGGGAACTGATTCCCAGCTTCCCGAATATATTTTTCATGGAGCTTTTTACCGTATTTTCACTGATAAACAGCTGCGCTGCGATCTGCTTGTTGCTCAGTCCGTCCATCGCAAGGATCGCAATATCGTTTTCCCTCTCTGTCAAGGTTGGAAAAACACCTGCAAAGCCCTTCTGGCAAAGGTTTTTGTTGATAGTGGACATCATCCTGCAGACATTGATCACTTCTTTAAAACGTTCATCCTCATCCGCAAGCTCCTGCAGGGGCTGCATCATCCATTTCCCATAGCGTGCATACAGCATTACCGGCCAGAAGCCCACATGCTCTGCACACTGCCTGATATAAGTCCCGGCCTCCTTTATTTTACCAAGAGACGCTGCTGCCGATGCAAATATCAGATAAAACGCTCCTTTGGTAAATTCGGATTGATACTTGTTTAAGGATGATAAAAACAGGTCTTTATAAGAAAGCACCTGCCTGTATTTTTCACGGTGCAGCGCCATCGCAGCCCTCAGCATATAAGAATACGCTTCTGTCTGCGGCATGATTTCAGACGGAGTATGCTCAAAATCCCCAATCCATTCTCCCAGATATTCCGGATAGTTGACGTTGACAAAGAAAAAAGCTTCACACATATCCACAGTGTATGCAAGCGGTGAATTGTCGCTTCCTCTTTTTAGGACAACACTGATCATTTCTGCCAGATAATTTTTGATGGCGTCAAGATCTCCTCTCATATAGGAGATCTGTGCAAGAAGATAATATACACTGATCTCATAACAGGCAAGACCATGTACACGGATCAGCCTGAGCGCTTCATGGCACAATATCTCCGCCTGATCAAAATCCGCCCTGTAATATGTGATCTCCGCCCTTGCAAGCTGTAATATGCCATCCAGCGAGTGAATCTTCTGCTCATGTAATACATCCAGCTGCAGTGCCAGCTTGTCCAGCATCTCTTCGGGCTCACTTCCTCTGTAAAGCATATGCAGTACGGAAGGATTGCCGAAATTGCGTGGTACATAACGGTCAATGCCGGGCACTTCCTTTTCGGAATACTCAAAGGCTTTTTTGAGATAATAAAGCATCTGGTCCATATCGTTGTATGCATTCTGGGACAGGAAGAAATAATATGACTTCCACAGATAATCCTTATCCTCTTTTGCCAGCCGGATCTGGGGAACAATCTGTTCAAACAGCTTTCTGCAGCGTTCCAGACGCTCACGCTCTCCATAATTGAAAAAGCGCCACATAAACAGAATGAGGCTCAGCGGATAGTCCTCAAACAGCGATTCCGGACATTGGTCAAAGCACCGAATAAACAGCTCCCGGTCCTCATTTTGTGCCCCGACGGTTTTAAAAAGCTCAATCGTTCGCAGCACACCCTCGTAGTTGCCGGCCATTTCATACCACGTCATGGCCTTACTGTAATCATGCTCCATAATATAGTATTCCGCCATACGCTCATAACGGACACATTTTTCCACCATGCTGAGCTTTTGGAACTGATTCCTTATACAATTCATAAATATCGTATGGATATGATACAGTTCCGTTTCCCGGTCATATCTGACAAAAGCGTGATTCTCCAAAAGCTCTGTCAGATATGGCAGACTGTCCTCCCCGCCATTGAAGAAATCTGCCTGCTCCTTGGTAAAGTCCTGAATCCCGATCAGAAAGGACAGAAAGTACCTTGTATTTTGGGAACAGGATTCATAAATAACCCGGTTGACCAAATGCTCCATATCCGCACTCGTATCGCTCTTTCCGGTCCTGAGATAATTCAAAACGGAAATATAGATCATCGAAATCCAGCCCTCGGATTTATCATATATGGCTTCCAGATCTGCTTTGTTTTCTGTCTGGTCCGGTTCAATACCGAACATTTTAAGATAATCGGCAAAATCCTCTTTTCCAAGGCGAAGATCCTCTGATGTGATCCGGTTGATCTTTCCGGTTGCAAAGTCAATCGCTTCTGTGTCCGTGATCTGCTTTTGTGATATGACGATCAGATGAAACCTGTTGGTAAACTCTCTGGTGATATACTGGAAAAAATCACCGATCTGCTGTGTCTGGATCAGCTGATAGTCATCAAAAACAATCGTCACCGGTCCTTTGTCCAGCACCTCTCCAAAACGCTTCACAAAATTGTTTCTCTGTATTCCCTCTGAAGGAAACGGCCACTTCTCAAACTGACCCGCAACAGCCGGATCCGGAAACAGCATACGGCAGAAATGTCCCCATACATAAAAAGGATTTTTATCATAGATATTGACCCATATGACAGGCTGATCGACACTTTCACAAAAGCTCCTGACCGCCACGGTCTTTCCATAGCCTGTGGGCGCGACCACAAGTGTCGCAGTCTTGTGCGCACAGTCATCCAGTGCATGCCGCAGTCTGTTTGAAATAAATATCCGGTTTTCTTTTTCCCCCTGAGACAGCTTGTCCTTTTTCCTTTCCATAAATCACACGTTCTCTTTCATTATCAAAATGTACATTCACATCATCAAAAATGATTTTTTACGAGTATATTATACTCCGAGTATAGCAGAGATTGTCTGTAATTGCAAAAAAAGACATCTGTTACCACGGCATATTCTGCCAATCGGTAAAACAGATGTCTCTATATTTAAAATTCCACTTCTATCGTGGTTCCCACACCGGGAGCACTGTCCAACAGGATCCTTGCTCCGTGCAGCTCCACAATATGCTTGACAATGGCAAGTCCGAGCCCGGTACCGCCGGTTGCCTTGGAACGGCTCTTATCAACACGGTAAAAACGTTCAAATACCCGCTGCTGGTCGGATGCCGGAATACCAATTCCATTATCTTTTACAACTAAAACCGGATGGTCCCTTTTTAATACGCGCACGGTGACCCTGCCTCCCGGATTATTGTAACGTATGCCGTTGATCACAAGGTTTTCCGTCAGCTCCCTGATCATATCCTTGTTACCTCGGATCATACAAGTCTCCCCCTTGAAATCGAGGGTGATATTTTTACTCTTCGCACTGACAGAAAGCCCCTCCATCAGCTCCCGTACAGTCTCACACAAGTCCATTTCTTCAAAGGAAGGTTCCTTTTCACTCCGGTCCAACTCCGAAAGCCGGATGATATCATTAATCAGGGCTAACAGCCTGTTGGAATTTTTGATAATTTCCTGATAAAAGCGGGGCTTCTGGTCATCTGCAACCATACCGCCCAATAGCAGTTCCGCATAACCGGAAATGGCTGTAAGCGGTGTCTTAAGCTCATGGGAAACATTGGCTGTGAAGTCCTGTCTTGCTTTTGCAGCCGATAAAATATCCATATGCTGTTTGCGTATCATGCCGACAAAAGGCTCTAATTCCTTGTATGGCACATCACTGGCAGCATCCTCTATATTTTCTCCCAGATTTTCAATCGGCTCGATCAGCTGTCTGGTCAGAAGTCTGGACAGTCCGACACAGAGTCCGATGATTCCGAATATGAGAATCAGAGTAAGCGGAGCAGCTGATGCAAAAACAAACCAGATACTCTCTGCCTTGGTCGCTACACGCAAAACAGAACCATTATCCAGAAGTATGGCATAATAAAATGTGTTCTGGTTCATGGTGTCGGATTTTCTGACCGATTCACCCTCTCCTTTTTGAAATGCCTCCTGTATCTCCGGCCGGTTCATATGATTTTCCAGCTTCAGGGCATCCAGATCGTTGTCGTACAGCACCTTTCCGTCTGATGCGATCCATGTCACACGCAGTTCATCCAGATTGGTTGACAGATCGATTTCTGCCACGTTCACCTCCGGATTTTCTGCCTCAAATAGCTGCGTATCCTTTAGTAATTTGGCACTGACCGACAGATCGCGCTTTACCTGCTCGGTAAACAATCCGTAATACACACAGGTAACACCCATTACCGTAATTAAAATAGCCAATAATGCAATTCCGACTAATTGTTTGTTGATCTTTTGTTTCATTCTAATACATATCCTACGTTTCTGACTGTTCTGATACGTGTGCCATAAGAAAGAAGCTTCTGCCGCAAGGTCTTGATATGCATATCAAGGGTACGGGATTCTCCCTCATAACTGATTCCCCAGATATAATCCATGATCGTATCTCTGGACATGACCATTCCTTTGTTGATCAGCAGAAACTGTAACAGTTCATATTCTTTGTATGTCAGCTCGATCAACTGTCCATCAATACGGACCTCTCTTTTTTCATTGTTTAAAACAAGTCCGTCCAATGATAAGGTCTTGACCTCTGCAGGCTCAGTCCGGCGAAGCAGCGCCTTTACTCTTGTAATAAGCTCCATAACGGAAAACGGTTTTTTGATATAATCATCCGCTCCGTCTTCCAGTCCCCGGATCAGGTCAAGCTCGGTTGTCTTGGCCGTGACCATCATCACAGGCACACGCTTGACATCGGGATCTTTACGGATCTTTCGTACAATATCATATCCGCTTTCATCCGGAAGCATAACATCCAATAAGACCATGTCGGGCGAAACATCCTCCAGCTTTTTATAAAAACTTTTGGCATCCGGAAATCCGATGACCTTGTGTCCTGCATTCATCAATGCAAATTCCTCGATTTCCCTGATACTCTCGTCATCTTCGACTACATAAATCAACGCCATATCATCCACCTCTTTACTTACGCTTTTATTTTATCATCATCTTTCTTAAAGCGATACCTTTTTATTGCCGTATGATACTCATCCCAAAATTCTTCCTGTTCATCCCGGGACATATCCTTTATATACTCGTGCGTGTTGAATTCATCCTCGCGGACTGTGATCATGCAGGCCGCGATATTGGAACAATGATCGGATACACGCTCTAAACAGTTTAAGATATCCTCAAGTATAAATCCCATCTCAATGGTACATTTGCCCTTCTGCAGTCTCTTGATATGATGCTCCTTGATTCTCTTTGTAAGACTGTCAACCGCACGTTCCAGAGGTTCTACATGCAGAGCCTGTTTTAAATCCTGATCACAGAAGCTCTCGGTTGTCATATTGCAGACATCACGGATGGCTTCACTCAACACCTCTATTTCATCCTTTGCATTTTTAGAAAAGGCCAGTCCTTTTTCATGAATTTCATCAGCAGACTTTACAATACTGCGCGCATGATCCGAAATTCTTTCAAAATCACTGATACTGTGCAAAATAATTGACAATGTCTGACTGTCGGCCTTTGAAATATTTTTTCCGGACAGCTTTACCAGATAGGTACCGAGCGCATCCTCATAGCGGTCAACCGTATCTTCCAGATATTTTACCCGGTCGATTTTTTCCTCATCATAGACAAGCAGGGTCTCAAGCGCGATCTGCATTGACTCGTTGGTAATCTGTGCCATATGACGCGCCTTTCCGCGGCAGAGCTCCATGGCAAAAGCAGGTCTTTCCAGAAAACGCTCGTCCAGATTGATTTCTTCCATCCCATTGTCGTCTCCCGCTTTTTTCTCCGTCTTTTTATCACGGATCGTAAGCTCAGACAGACGGACAAGCTGGTTGGAAAACGGAAACAGTACGATGGTTGCACCGATATTGAAAAGTGAATGGATCAGTGCAATGCCTGCAACATCCGCTGCTTTATCCAGGAATGTAAACGGGACAAATATATTGATCGTATAAAAAACAACCATAAACAGGCAGGTTCCGATCAGATTAAAATATAAATGGATCATGGCCGCACGCTTTGCATTTCTGTTGGCTCCGACTGCTGAGATAATACTGGTAATGCAGGTTCCTATATTCTGTCCCATAATGATCGGCAGTGCCACACTGTACGGTACGGCACCGGAAAGACAAAGTGCCTGTAAAATACCAACAGAGGCGGATGAGCTCTGGATGATGGCAGTCAGAATCGCACCGATCGCCATACCGATAAACGGATTGGAGAAGGCTGTCATCATACCGGTAAATGTAGCATTATCAGCAAGACCCGATACCGAACCGCTCATGGTTTCCATACCAAACATCAAAATTGCAAATCCCAGTAAAATATTACCGGCATCCTTCTTTTTGGATTCATCCTTGCTTGTCATGGTCATGATAATACCGACTGCTGCCAGTATCGGCGAAAATGAGGACGGCTTAAGCATTTGTAAAATCAGGCCGGTTCCACTGATACCGGATAAGGATAAGATCCATGATGTGATCGTCGTACCGATGTTGGCACCCATGATAACACCAACCGCTCTGGATAAGCTCATCATACCGGAATTGACAAATCCGACAACCATAACGGTCGTTGCTGAGGATGACTGTATAACAGCCGTTACGGCGGCACCGAGTAAAACTGCCATAATCCTTTTGGAAGTCAGTTTTTCCAAAATCGTTTCCAGTTTTCCTCCGGCCATCTTTGACAGGCTGTTTCCCATCACATTCATTCCATACAGAAACAGCGAAAGACCACCCAGCATTGTTAAAAAATTAAAGATTGTCATAGCTTTTTCCCTTTATATTCCTTTTTATTTTTTGACAAATTCTTTTGTTACTTTTTAAATGATAACTATAGAAAGTAAAATGCAGGGTGTGTTTATGTAAAATATGTGTAAAATTTTGCAAGCTGATGTTTTAAAGATCAAAAAATTCCACAAATCCTTCTGTCCGGCAGAAGCTTGTGGAATTTTCAATTCTTTATAACACTTTATTTCCGTTTACAAGTAAGCGGAAGCTTACTCCAAGGATTTCGGAAGCCTTCTGGCACATCATCATACGGCCCAGGAAAATATTGAGATAATCGTACATGGTGCAGATCTTTTCATCTATTTCCAGTGACAGCGTAATGACCTTTTTATCCGGATTGACATTAAGTTCAGACTGTGTGACCGCATAATTGACACGGTCATGCACATCAAAACAGGCCTTGGGCTTTTTTCGTACGCGGTCTCTCCTGACATCAGTTTTATCAGCAATAATAAGTGCAGCAGAAACATCATCCACTGCGCCGCCTGTCGATTCGTCATGGTGGCTGATCGCGGATACAACCGTCAGACGGTCTTCCAAAGAAAGATCCGTTTCCTTTAAGATATCATTTGCTAACAGAGAGCCGTATTCTGCATGATGGGTCCGGTTAATGGCATTTCCGATGTCATGCATATAGCCGGCAATTTTAGCAAGCTCAGTCCGGTTCTTTTTATAACCAAGCTTTTTTAGGATCTCTGCGGCACGCTCTGCCACCAGCTTTGCATGCTCCACGGAATGATCCGTATATCCTAAGATCCCGAGATTGTCATTGCCCTTCTTTATCAGACTATGTATTTCTTCATTGTCATTCAGTTCGCTGTATTTCATTCTTCCTCCGTTGTTTTCAGGGAATAAATGACCCATTCCGCAATATTGGTGGCATGGTCCCCGATACGTTCAAAATACTTGGCAACCATTAGCATATCCAATGCCTCCTCACCATCTCCGCGGTCCTTCTGGATCAGATCGATGATATCTGTTTTGACATCATCAAACAGTCCATCCACGACATCATCACGAGCGATGACCTCTTTCGCTTTTTCACGGTCCTTTTGTACATATGCTTCAATACTCTGATTGAGCATGATAACGGTTTCTGCTGCCATCTTCTGGATATGGTCAAATTTTTTAACCGGGCTCTTTCCATCCATTAAAATTGTCATTTCCGAAATATCTGCCGCATGGTCTCCGATACGCTCCATATCTGTGACCATTTTCATAGCTGCCGTGATCGTTCTCAGGTCTCTTGCAACCGGTTGCTGCTGGATCAGAAGTGTAAAACAGATATTTTCAATCTTCTTTTGCTCATGATCCACATCCGAATCACTCTCCATGATTTTTTTTGCCAACTCCTCATTTTGTGTTGTCAAAGCCTCAATAGCCTGGGAAATGGACCGGACGATCATTCTTCCCATCTCGATCATTTCATCATTTAATTCACGCAGCTGTTCATCAAATTTACTTCTCATACCTCAAATCCTCCATCAAACATCAACCAAATCTGCCTGTGATATATTCTTCTGTCCGTTTATCCTGCGGATAAGAGAAAATCGTCTTTGTTTTTCCGTACTCAACCATCTCTCCCACAAGGAAAAATGCTGTATAATCCGAAACACGGACTGCCTGCTGCATATTATGCGTGACAACAACAACCGTATATTTCTTTTTCAGCTGCTCCATCAGCTCCTCGATCTTTGCGGTTGAGATCGGATCCAGCGCAGATGTAGGCTCATCCATCAGAATAACTTCCGGTTCTACAGCCAGCGCTCTTGCAATACAGATACGCTGCTGCTGTCCGCCGGAAAGACCCAGCGCCGATTTTTTCAAACGATCCTTGACCTCGTCCCAGATGGCGGCACCACGCAGACTGTTTTCCACAATCTCATCAAGCTCATGATGATTTTTGATACCATGTACACGCGGTCCGTAGGCTATGTTGTCATAAATACTCATCGGAAACGGATTGGGCTGCTGGAATACCATGCCGACACGTTTACGAAGCAGTGTGGTATCCATGCTTTTATCATAAATATCCATTCCATCAAGCTCTACGGTTCCCTTAATGGAAACATTGTCGATGAGATCGTTCATCCTGTTAAGCGTTTTTAAAAAGGTCGATTTACCGCAACCGGAAGGACCGATAAAAGCAGTAATCGCATTTTCCATAATATCCATATTTACGTCTTTAAGTGCATGGTTTTCTCCATAATATAAGTTCAGATCCCGTACACATATTTTTATTTTATCCATCTATATCAGTCCTTTCTGTTTACATCAAAACGTGCGGTCAAAAGCTTGGTGCCCAGATTGATCAAAAGTACAATGATCAAAAGTACAACAGCGATACCGAACGCAGTGGAAAAATCACCTTCACTGGTTGCTGACAAGTACATCTGTATGGTCAGAGTACCACCTGACTGCAGGGGCTTTTGCAAAAGACCGGAAAGTCCCTTTGGTAAAAGCTTGGCACTTCCTGCCGTAAAAAGCAAAGCTGCCGACTCACCGACAATTCGTCCGATTGCCAGAATAACACCGGTAATGATGCCGGGCATGGCAGAGGGTATCAGAATCGTACGGATCATATGCCATTTACCGGAACCCAGGCCTATAGCTCCGTTGCGGTAGCTGTCCGGCACTGTCTTTAATGCCTCCTGGGTATTTCTGGTGATCAACGGTAAGACCATCAGGATCAGGGTCAGCGATCCGGTTAGCAGTGAGTAACCAAGTCCCAGCTTTTCTCCAAAAAACATCATACCAAACAGACCAAACAAAATAGACGGAATGCCGGATAAGGTTTCGGTTGCATATTCGATCAGGGTAACCAGTTTTCCCGGCTTGGCATATTCATTTAAGTAAATAGCTGATCCAATGCCGATCGGCGCCGCAATGATCATGGTTATGAGAATAATGATCAGGGTATTTACAATATTGCCCGCAATACCGACCGTACCCTTCAGCACACTTGTAACCGATGTTAAAAATGACCAGTTGACGGTGCGGATACCCTTCACGAATACATAACAGATAATTCCGACCAACAGGCATACGGAAAAGGCGGAGCAAAGATAAATCAGAAGCTTTGCAATAAAATCTTTAATCTGTCTGCTTTTTGTCATGCTTCTCCCACTCCCTTCCTGCGCGCTTTCAAAAGAATGAAATTAACGATCATAATAAAGATATATAATACGAGACCAACGGAAAATAAAACCTGTCTGTGCAAGCCTTGTGCATATCCCATTTCACTAACGATCTGCGTTGTGAGGGTCCGCACAGAATTAAACGGCAGCGGGATATTGACAGCGCCCCCGGCAACCATATTGATCGCCATGGCCTCACCAAGCGCCCTTCCGATACCCAAAACCACACCTGTCAGAATACCTGACTTGGCAGCAGGAATAACAACCTTAAAAATAGTCTGCATTTTGGTTGCTCCCAATCCAAGTGATGCCGAGCGCAAAATCTGCGGAACAGCCTGCAAGGATGAGGTGCTGATACTGATCACAGTCGGAAGGATCATAATAGCCAGCACTATGATGGCAGACAACATATTGGCACCGCCTGTAAACTGATGTGCCGGATTGTCTTTATATAGAGCTTTTTCCATCTGATACATCAACGGATTCAGTACCATCATACCGATCAGTCCATAGATAACCGAAGGAATGGCTGCCAGAAGCTCAACTGCTCCACGGACAATTCCTCCAATTCTCTTTTCTGCCATCTCCGATAAGAACACGGCTGTAAGCAGGCCGATCGGTACACCGACCAGTACAGCTGCAGCTGTTCCGACAATAGATGAAAGAATAATATACAAAATTCCATAAGATGGATTTTCAGCCGTAGGTGCCCATTTCGTCCCAAACAATAAGTCGAGAACTCCGACCCTGTGAAAAGTCGGAGTTCCTTTTATAAACATGTAGATCGTTATGGAACACACGGCAAATATTGCAAGTACAGCACAGAGTGTAAAGATACACTTAGCTGTTATTTCAATGATTGCCTTTTTTTTCATAGATTACTCCTATTCCGGAATGATAAGTCCAACCTGTTTGATAACATTTTTACCATCTTCTGATGCAATGTAATCAAACCATGTTTTTACCAGATCGTTCTGTTCTGAAATTTCGCCCTTGGTAGCCATTACAAAAGGTCTTGAAAGCAGATAGTTGCCGGCAAGGATCTGTTCCTCTGTAGGCTCTGTTCCATCAATGGATACAGCGGTTACGGTATCATCAACAACATCCAGTGATACATAACCGATTGCTCCGGGTGTAGAAGCTACTTTTGCAAGTACGGCACCTGTTGAGTCAAGCTCCTGAGCATATGCACAGCTGTCTGCGATGTCCAACAGTTCTTCAAATGCATCTCTTGTACCGGATCCTGCCTCACGGCCGATAACAACGATTGCTTCATCCTTTCCGCCAAGCTCACTCCAGTTTTTGACCTCACCCTTGTAAATTTTTGCAAGATCTTCAGCTGAGACATTTGTTACTCCGTTATCCTTGTCTTCAATAACTGCAATACCATCGATTGCAACAATATTTTCAACAGAACCTGCTGCCTTTTCTTCGTCTTTTAAGCTTCTGGAAGCATCACCGATGTCAACACTTCCGCTTGCCAGTGATTCCAGACCGGCACCGGATCCTGTATATTCTACGGTTACTGTAATTCCGGGGTACTTTTCCATAAAGCTCTCTGACATTGCCTCACAAAGCTTTTCCATAGATGTGGAACCTGCCAGGGAAATGGTTCCGCTTAAATCAGCTGCTGTATCTTCTTCTGCCGTTGTATCTGTTGCGGAAGCATCTGCTGCCTCTGTCTGTGTAGTGTCAGCTGTCGTATCAGTAGCTGTACCGTTACTTCCGCATCCGGTTAATGCAGCTGTCATTAAAGCTGCAGTACAAATTGCTGCGATTAATTTTTTCTTCATAATAGATTTCCTCTTTTCCTTTTCTGTTTTGATATTGGTTTCCATTTCTTCTCTCGGTTTCGTTTCCTGTCCTGATCCTGATTTCAATTTGGATTGCAATCCTGATCCGGTTTTTTGTTTCAACTCGTTTTCCGGAAACTTAACTTTAGCGCTTCGGTTTACTTTTTTATCATATTGCAGCCTTGTAAAATCCACTACCGTACACAAGTAAAGGTCTTGTAAAAAATGCATAAAAAAAGCTGTGCAAATGAACATTCATTTTCGCAGCTTTTGTTTTATATCTGTGACTTTATCTACTTATACTTATAAGCTTTCTTCTTTACAGCAGCCGATTTTTCTCTGTGGTTTCTATGATGATTTGACAAATCCTTATTGATTGTCATAAGCCACAACCGTATCGCCTTCCATGATCTCCGTCTTTCCGTCCGGGATCAGGTTCTGCTCCTTTCGTATAATAAGGGCAATCAGCATATCTGACGGCAGATTCAGCTCTTCTATCCGTTTCCCGCACCAGGAATGCTTTTTATCGATCTCAATTTCCTGCAATTTCTCCTGATCTTTTGGCTCATAAGCCGGAACACTCAAAATCAGGGTATCCTCCGCAAGAATTGTCGTATCTCCCTTCGGGATCATGGTCTCCTTTCCACGCTTCAACATAAGAGCCAGAGAACCGGTCGGCATGCTGACATCCTTGATCTTACGATTTTCCCAGTTATGTCCCTTTGGAATATACATTCGCATAAGCGTAATAGCCGATTCTTCACAATAGTCGTTGAATGTTTTCCGTACATCAATGCTGTCATCCGTCATTTCGAGCCTTTTAGCTGCCCATGGCAGTAACGTACCCTGAATGGCAACCGAAAACAGGGAAACCATAAACACAATATGGTACAGATCATAGGATACATTTACATTGTTGGCAATCACCATGATCGAAAACACAATGGATGCCGCTCCGCGAAGCCCCGCAAAGGAAACCAGCGCACACTGCCTGATACTGCATCTGAACGGCAATAAGATCAAAAACACGGCAACCGGTCTTGCAACAAAGGTCAAAAAGATCATAATAGCCAGAGCCGGCCACAAAACCTGCGAAAAACGATGGGGAAACGCAAGCAGGCCGAGCAGAAAGAAGATAAATATCTGTGCAAGCCCGGTCAGACCGTCAAAAAACGATACCATGACAACCTTATTGCGGATCTTGCTGTTTCCGACCAAAATGCCCATCAGATACACACTTAAAAAAGCATTGCCCCCAATAATCTGTGTGACTCCAAAGCAGCAAAGCACTGCACCGATCATAAAAATGGTATCAAGTCCGTCGGCTACCAGCTTTGTATTTTTTAATATGTATATCACCATCAGTGCAATGACCAGACCTATCGCTACACCAAAAGCAATCTGTTTTGTCATCATGATTCCAATGTTGACATTGGCAGCTGCCATCTGCGTTCCCGCGTCCATCTGATCAGCCTGAAGCATGGTAATTCCGACCAGCGTCATCATATAAGAAACAGGATCATTACTTCCGCTTTCCATTTCCAGCAGTGGCGCCGTTCCATCCTTCAGATTCAGCTTTTTCCTTCTTAAAATTGCAAACACGCTGGCCGCATCCGTAGAAGATAACACAGCGCCGACCAAAAAACTTTCCTGCCATGTATAGCCCAACACCACAACACACAGAACGGCTGTGATGATGGCTGTCAAAAATACGCCAACCGTCGATAAAAGCACTGCTTTGTGGGCAATCGGTTTTGCCGTCTTCCATTTTGTATTAAATCCACCGTAAAACATAATAAAACAGAGGGATATTGTACAAAATTTTTCTGCCAGGTCATAATTTTCAAATGGAATTTTAAAAAAACCATCACTGCCAAACATCATTCCTATCATCATAAAAAGAAGCAGCGCCGGCATACCGAATTTACCCGAAAATTTTTCTGCCATTATACATAAAATAATTACCGTTGCCACTAAAATGATAGCAATTTCCATTCTGTACATTCTCCCTTGTTTTTCTTTTATTACATCATATCCACGAATTGCTCCGTTGCAAAGCAACTCCCGCAATTCTCAAACATGAGAAATCCGCTGATTTACTGCGTAAATCGCTACTTTCTCATGTTTGGCGGGTCCCAAGTTCAAAAGTCTTATCGTGCAAGCACGAACGACTCTTTGACCTTTTTCCCCTGATATCAATTATTATACCATAAGTAAATATGCAAAATAAATCCCATATGCCGCCAGCATGACAATTCCGTGCCATCTGACCAGCTTCTTTCTTCTCATCACACACAGAAGCAAGAGCAGTCCGGCGCCAAAGGCGATCAATGTATCGATCAGGAAGTTCGTTTCAAAAACAACCGGTGTGATCAACGCTGTCGTACCGACGACGAATAAAATATTAAAAATATTGCTTCCCACAATATTTCCGATCGCAATATCCGCTTTCCCCTTGATCGCAGCGGAAACCGATGTAAATAACTCCGGTAAGGAAGTTCCCAGTGCCACAATGGTCAAGCCGATAAAACGGTCACTTAAACCGATAAACTTTGCGATGTCCGTTGCTGCATCAACTGCAATATCGGATCCCCAGATGATCAGTCCAAGACCGACTACAACAGCTATCAGCATTTTCCATACCGGCATATTTGCCAGGGCATTCCCATCATCTTCATTGTTTTCAGGGTGCTTTTTTGCCATGATAAACAGATAACCCAGATAAAAAATAAACGCTGCCCAAAGGACAATTCCCTCTACAAAGCTGATTTCATGACCGGTATACCCCATCCATAAAAACAAAAGTGTGATGAGCATCATATAGGGAATTTCATACCGGATTGTAGATTTGGCCACAGCTACCGACACGATTGCAGATGTAATGCCCAGAATGATCAGAATATTTAAGACATTACTTCCCACAATATTTCCAATCGTAATTCCGGCATTTCCCTTCAGTCCGGCAGTAATACTGACCGCGGCTTCCGGAGCACTGGTTCCCATTGCCACAATGGTCAGGCCGATGATCAGCTGCGGAACTCCAAAACGATCCGCAATAGCAGCCGCTCCATCAACAAACCAGTCAGCACCCTTTACCAGCATGCCAAAGCCAATACAGAGTAGTAAACATGATAACAACATTTCCATTTTCTTTCCCTCCTGTTTTGCGCAGAAGCCGAAAAAAAGCGAGCTTCTGCTGTAATTTAAAATCACAACAAAAGTCTCGCTGCTTAGTTACGAACCGGATTGCCCTTTTGCAATCGTACTGACGGCTTCGTAAACATCCTGATAATCCTCCCCCTGCGGTCACAAAAACAGCTTTACACTCTGTTTTTGTTTTCTGCACAAGTCACGATACAGGCTGTCAACTACTCCCTTTCATTCTTACCATATCCATGAATTTTATCTGTCATCCGACTTTGATCGGTCTTCCATCATTCTTCACTTCTATGGCTATAACTGAGTATATGAGAATCTTTTTCTCTTTTCCACTACTTTTTTCAATTCTTAACAGAATCTTAACCATCCCTGTTACAATTGTTATTTCCCGCTTGTCAATCAATCTTCGTTATCCGATAAACATCCTCTGCCATCAATCAGCCTCAACCATCCGGTAACCAACCCCGGCTTCAGTAAAGATATACTGGGGTGTTGCCGGATTTTTCTCGATCTTACGGCGGATATTGGCCATATTAACACGCAAAATCTGATTGTCATGGTTGACATTCGGTCCCCATATTTCCTTCATGATATAATCATATGTCATAACTCTTCCCGCATACTTTCCAAGAAGAGCAACGATCTTAAATTCATTTTGTGTCAGAGAGGCATCTTGTCCATCGATAAAAACACGGTGCTTATCATAATCGATCACAAAACCGCCGGATTTGAAGGTTCCGCTCTGCCCAAGTCCGGGTGTTGTCGCAACGGTCCTCGTATGCCGGATCGCGGTACGGATCCTGGCAAGCAGCTCAGAGGTTCCGAACGGCTTGGTAATATAATCATCCGCGCCCATGTCAAGTGCTGCGACCTTATCCTTTTCATGACTTCTTGCCGATACAACGACTACCGGCACACTTGACCATTCCCGGACACTCTTTAAAATCTTCATGCCATCCATATCCGGCAGTCCCAGATCCAGAATGACAAGATCCGGACACTGGGATGTGATCAGACTATATGCCTCAATCCCGGTATTGGCCATAATGACATCATAACTGTTGGCCTCAAGAACAGCCCGTAGAAAGTTACGGATACTTTTATCATCTTCTATAACCAGTATTCTGTCTTTGATTTCCATATTATTGTACTTCCTCCTCCATTGGCAGATAAAATGTCATACAGGCACCGCCTTCTTTTTTATTTCCGGCATGCATATTACCATTGTGTGCCTTGATAATGCTCATGCAGACAGACAGTCCAATTCCCATATTCCGTCCGCCATCCAACTCCTCTTCGTTGTTTTTATGTAAACCGCCCTCAAAAATTTCCGGAAGGACATCATCCGATATTCCCTCTCCGTCATCTTCAACCGTAAATAAAACCTTCTGCTGCTGTCTTTCAATGGTAATTTCAATATTCTGAGTCGTTTTTCCATGAATCACGGAATTTTCCATCAGATTGACCAGTACCTGCTCGATCAAAATGGCATCCATCGGCACCATCAGCACTTCATCCGGAATATGTACCGAAATCTCAACATCCGGAAAACGCTTGCCAAACTTCTGAACCGCGCTTCCGACAATTTCTTCTACAACCTCCAGCTCTGTTGTGATATGTGCACCATCCTGATTGATCCTTGTAATGGACAGTATATTTTCCACAATCCGGATCAGCCACTGGGCCTCATCCTTGATATCCTTGATAAGCTCCATTTTTTTATCATCAGACAACACTTTATAATTTTCCAGCACAGCTGATGCCGAACCTATGATGGAAGTAAGCGGGGTCCGGATATCATGGGAAACGGCACGTAACAGATTGCCCCGCATCTTTTCTTTTTCAATTTCAAGCCTAATCTGCTCCTGCTGCTTGATCTGTGTGGTCAGTGCACTGACACTGACGGCCACGGCAAGCATTGCTAAAAATGTCAGGGGATAACCGGTGATTGTAAAATCCAGCTTGAAATACGGTCTTGTAAAAACAAGATTAACACCAAAAACAGCCAGAACCGAAGCCACGATTCCATACATATATCCATTTGTAAAACGCGATACAAATAAAACCGCCAGCACAAAAATAAGCGGTACATGACTATCCGTCGGAACAATATTCTGCAGCATAAAACAGACCGCCGATGCTACAAAAAGTATTGCTGCCGTGATCAGCCAGTTTTTACCTATTTCTCTCCATGACTGCTTTTGTCTTTTCATAGTACCTTCTCCCATTCGCCGCTTTCCAATCATGCAAGCATGTTGGCTCACTTGTGCTCATTATACCATGACATAAACGTTTCACGTTCTTCGTTGCTTCGCAACTGTCATGGTCCCATTCGCCGTTCGCCAATCATGCAAGCATGTTGGCTCACTTGTGCTCATTATAATACAAAAAGCCCCGGAATAAAACCGGAGCTCTTTAATTCATTGCATAAAGTACTCATCAATCATATAAAGAATAACCGTATTTGACTTTTCTGCCGATCTTCCAGACCAGTAATACCGGTAAACTAAAAAGCAGGACAACAGATGATAATCCACCGACTATTGCCATGATAATAAACAGAATAATTGTTACAACGCCTGACACGATAATTGCCTCCATTCCTTTGTCGTTTCTTTATCACTTCACGCATCATAACATAACCTGTATGGTGTTTTCTATGGCATTTACCCCATCTTAACTTGGCATTAACTTTGTGTATTTATTTCTTAACACAGTCTTAACGTAGCCTTAACAAAAGGCAAAATGAGCGATCCGATCGCACATCTATGATCCTGTCAGCATCGTCTGTATCATATAAAGATACTGATCCACGATACGCATTCCGATCCCGGCATAGGCAGAAACAAAAATACCAATGCTTAAACATGGGCCAAATGCAAAATGCTCCTTCCGTCCTTTTTTACCACTGATCAGCAAAAATGCACCATAGATGCCGCCGATTATCAGACTGATAAAAAAAGCCGCCAGATTTCCTTTCCAGCCAAGCAAAATCCCGCTGGCAGCCATCATTTTGATATCACCGCCGCCAAAGCCACCCGGCACCAGAAGTACGATCAGAAACATCGGAACACTGATACAGAAAAATCCGATCACCCGCTCAGCAACGGATATTCCGGGCATAGTCAGGATTGAGACCAGTCCAAGCGCACCCAAAATGATATTGAGCACAGGCGGGATCGTCTGCGTATATGCATCGATCACTGTAATCATAACAAGAACTGCACTTACCAAAAATAAAGTAAGTGCAGCCATGCTCATTCCATAATAACCGGTAATGACAAGTGCAAGAATGCCGCCGGCCAGGGAAACCATCCGATTTTCTGCCGGCGTCATCTTTTTTAACACATTTACATCTTCCTGTTTTTCTGTTTCTTTGAATATCAGGCGTCTGCTCAATCTGCCCAGATAGAAAAAAATCACACCACCTGAAAGAAAGATGAACAGACCGGCCAGAGCTTTACTGAATGTAAGCGGCATATCTTATCTCCTGCATCAATTCCTTATTCCCCGATCTACGTTATTTGAAATATGTCATAAGCTCCTCAAGATTGGAAGATACTTTTTTGATCATTTGTGTATCTTCGGAGATTTTTTCAATGGACTCCGCAATATTGGTCACACTGGCAGTTACTTCTTCATTGCTGGCAGCATTTTCTTCACTGATCGCACTCAGTTCGGTAACACTGCTTATAATAGTCTGCTTAAGTTCTTCCAGATTGGCAGCCTTTTCAGCGATCGTTTCGGTAATTGCAATGTTGGCCTCGATGATCCTGCTCAGGATATCAAAACCTGCTTTTGCTCCTCCTATATCTTCCTGCTCCTTTTCCACCAGTTTTTTCATTTTTTCTGTCAAATTCACAGATTTATTTGATTTTTCAAGAATATTGTCGGCGATATTTTTAATGGTATCCGTTCCGTCACTGCTCTGATCGGCAAGCTGCTTTATTTCAGAAGCCACAACCGCAAAGCCCTTACCTGCCTGTCCGGCTCTTGCTGCTTCGATAGAAGCATTTAAAGATAACAGATTGGTCTGTGCCGTAATATCAGAGATCAGCTCAACTGCCTCATTGATAGACGCAATTGCCTGATTTGTATCTCTGACCTGCTCAATAATTTCAGAAATAATATCCGATGAGGTCTGTGAGCTCTCAAGTACAAGTTCCATGGATTCTGCGGCATTATAATTGGCCCGGTTCATTTTATCCGAGTTGTCATTTAATGACGTTGTCTCAGAATCAATGATCGAAATATTATCACCCATCTCGATTATCTTGATATTTACGGACTGAACATTCTCTGCCAGCGTAACAGCTGTTGCGGACAGTTCATCGACCGCCTGCTTGATCTGATTGGTTCCTGCGCTGCTCGTTTCAGCCAGCTTGTTTAATGATTCCATACTGCTGTCCAGTTGATGCGTATGCTCGTTGACATCTGCAACAATCCCGCTTAACTTATCCTTCAGCATGGAAGATGCCTCGATCAGGGTTATTACTTCACTGATAACAGAACTGCAAGACAGATTCCCGGACAGGTCTCCGGAAGCCACATGACCAATATATTCGGATGTGTCTAATAAAGGCTTTCGGATTTTGTATGCAAGATATACCAGAATACATATGATAACGACAAGTAATATTCCGGAAATCAGAAACAGATTCAACAGCATGCCGGATATGGCATCCTGTACGATAGCCTCCTTTTCACCGGAAAAAGCCATTCCAAGGATCTTACCATCATCAGAGCGTACCGGCATATAATACACATAGTATTTTTCTCCCTGAATATCCACTCCGTCAGCCTTGTAATCATTTCCTTCTTTTACTGTTTCCCAGATTGTCGGATCGGCCTTTGTTCCCTCTATTCTGTTACCGTCCTTGTCAATAATGGATGTAATAAATCTTTCATCTTCAAGGAATAAGGTCTGTTCAATATTTTCCCCCCGCAGCGAATCAATAAACTGATAGCTTATATCATCCTTTTCCAGAATATTTTCCCTGATATCCCATGTAAAATACTGCTCTACCGAGGTTGAACAGGCTTTCAGGCGAAGATAGGTACTGTCAATCAGTTCACTCCTCATTTTACCGGCGGCAAACACCGTCAAAATGACAACGGCCATTGCCAGAGGAATGCAGCCGATCATTAAAATCACCTGTAGATAACCAAATTTCTTTTTCTTCATTTTTAAAATTCTCCCTTATAAGTTTTACACAAGCTTTTATTGTGGTCACATCTGCCTGTATTTTCATTTATACATCTGTAATCGCAACAAACGCATAAAATATTATACCATTTTTATTGATAAAAATAAACCGGAATCACCCTCTTTTTCCTTCTCTTTTCCTTGCTCATTTCCTGTCAGTAGTCCTATTAGAAGATGCAAAAAACATTATATATAAGAGTTTCCCGGGTGCTCATTTTGTGTTACTATATTTACAGGATATCAAGGGCAGAATACCTTTTGTCCCTAATATCTTTTGTAAAAGGAATGTCATTGGAATAGAAAGGGGAATTGTTATGTTAAAAAACAAAGTAGCTATCGTTACCGGAGGATCACGCGGAATCGGATATGCAGTTGTCAGAAAATTTCTTGAAAACGGAGCAAAGGTAATCCTGCTCAGCTCCAGACAGGAGACAGCGGATCATGCCGTAGCTTCGTTAAAATCCGAAAATCCGGACTGGGATGTGGCAGGTGCTTATCCGGATCTCATGGATGAAAAACAGGTAAAGGATTTTGTAAATACGATTGTTCACAAGTATGGCCGGATCGATATCCTCGTAAATAACGCCGGCATATCAGACAGCACACCTCTGGATAATTATACACTGGATACATTCCGCAAGGTTTTTGACCTCAATGTGAATGCTGTCATGAATATGATCATTCCCGTATCCGGGATCATGAAGGCTCAAAAAAGCGGTGTCATTCTTTCAACAAGCTCCATGGTCAGTATTTGCGGACAGCCGAGCGGCGTAGCCTATCCTGCAAGCAAGACCGCACTCAACGGGCTTACCTGGTCTCTTGCCAGAGAACTTGCACCCTTTGGGATTCGTGTCAATGCGGTAGCTCCCGGCATTACCCGGACCGATATGGTATCCGCACTGCCCGATTCGATCATAAAGCCTCTCATTCAAAGTATTCCTCTCCGCAGAATCGGAGAACCGGAAGATGTCGCAAATGCGTTTTTATTTCTGGCAAGTGACATGGCAGCGTATATCACCGGTGAGATACTGTCTGTTGACGGAGCAATGAGATGTTAAAAAGCTTCATAAAATATCAAATATCTATTTCTTCCTGTCAGGATACTTAATGAGATCATAGATGATTCCATACTCACCCAGATCTCTGATTCCCGCCAGTTCCATTCCTAAATGCATGTATTTATCGCATTTTGACCTGGCATCTGTATCCAGAACAACCGGCAGATTGTATTTGTTTCCTTCCTCAAAAGCAAGGTTCATCAGCTTTCGCATATTGCCCTGCCCCTGATATTCTTCCCGGACACATACAAGACCGACAAAGATACACGGTCTTTTTTCCTTGGCCATCCGGTCGCTTAAAGACGGACCACCCTTGGACATTCCATTTAAAAGCCGGATAAGCTCTTTGAGATTCATGGACCGGAAAAAGCCTTTGACTAACTGCATGGCTGCTCCAAATCCCAGCTTATCCTGTGGAAGCTTGTACGCGATAAAACCCTCCTTTTTTTCTCCGGTCGTATACAAGAAACCGCCCTTTAATGCCATCCTGACATAGCCTTCAATATAAACAGCTGCGGCTTCTTTGCTCCGGTATGCAGAGACCAGACCGGTTTCATCGCCATAATCATAATATCCGAATGCATGTCCGATCTCTTTGATGATCTGCTCATCGAGTTGTTGTACTTTCATTTGTTTGATTTTCCTTGTTATGTATGGTTAGTTGTTTCTAACCTTGATGATAGCATACTTTTTGGGAAAAAGAAATAGAGCAAGTGAAAATGGTTTTAAATATAGCATTCATTAAATGCAGGCCGCATATATTCTATCTGACCACGTGAAAGACCATTCTCTTTTGCAAGTCTCTCCCAATTATCCCTCACAACTTTCTGTATTTCGCTCACTATCTTTTCCGCAACTTCCCTTTGTATACCAAAACGACTGGCCGTATTCACAGCTAATTCCATTGATATATGATTATCTTCGTCATCTACAAGAAGTGACAGTTCATCGCCATAAGGAACCGGATTTACATCATACAAAGGTGACAGCTCCCAACCGTTTTTACCAAATATAAAGGCATGATTTCTAAGATGATCATCCGTATTGGTAACAGCCATATTAAATACAATTCTTTTCCATAATTCCAACAAATCTGCCTTGGGATTTGAGCTATATGCCTTAATAAACGAAACAATATCAAGGTAACTCGTCCCGTCTTCTGCCGAAGCACCATCTGTTTTCCCCAATAATGTCATTGCCGAAGCAAAATGAATCCTTCTTTTTTCATCCCTGTCAAAACGCCTGACAAGAAATGTACTTCCATATTTTGAAAACTTTTCCAGCTTTGATTCCGGAACATTAAGACCACACAATCCGGCCAGATCGTGAACGACTTTTTCCCAAGCTCCGGTATCGCTTTCATCATTTTTGGAAGGAAACTTTGCTATCCAAAGTCTTCCTTGCGTATCTATTACTGTAGCCTTTGGTCGAGCTCCCCCCAATGATGAACCGGGCTTTATTAATTGGTTAATCCACTGATCCGTGATTCCGGTTTCATCGTTTTCATAATTTCTGGCTGCTTCCTCCAACGTCCTAAGATATGCCCATGGTGGGACTCCATTTTCCTTATCATCAGAAAGAAATGGTCCATCGACATCAAGCTTAAAACGGATTCCTCCCATTCTGGTCTCATCATATACCCCTAGAAGATAATCGCTGTCATATAATTTTCTTGGTTTTCTTCCCTCTTTTCCTGCAATAATCCGTTCTCTTTTATTCATAAGCACACGTCCCCACCTGTCAGGGGAAGCATCCGCAAATATTCCAAAAATATTTTTCCCGGTTGGAAACTGCCGTCCTGTGAATGGTTGCAGTTGTGGATCAAGACTAACCTTCATTTTGTTCCTGACAAGCCAGTCGGCATCATATTCAAAAGAATATGTCTCTCCACCTTTGATAACACCTACATACAATCTTCCAATCAAGCACGGAACATCTTCGGAAAAATCATCATATACATATATGATTTTTTCATCCATTGCCATTAATTTTTCCTCCTTGTTGCACGTTTTCTTGTCATAAGATTAAGATCCTGCATCTGTCTGCCCATTTCATCGTCCTTTGCCACAAGAAGCATATCCTTGTCCATACCACCCAGTGCATGCAAAACAGCAGCATAAATTCCAATAGCAACAGCTGGGCTCCCTGACTCAACCTTCCATAACGATGCTCTGCTGATGCCCGCACGCTCAGCTACCAATTCTGCTGACAAATCCCTTCTTAATCTGGCCAATTTGATTTGCTCTCCCATTGTTTTTAATATGTCCTCTGTTGCTGGTAATATATTATAAGCTGCTTTTTTCATTTATATACGCTCCTTTAATGTTTATTATTATATACATTATATTTATTTGTGTCAACAATAGTAAACATTACATTAATTTTACACACTTTTAAATAATCATTTTCAAAATGGCACAAGAAAGGCGTCTCGATTTTACTTCGAAACGCCATTAAGAATTTATCTCTCAATCTGCAAAAAGTTTCTGCTTCCGTTCAATCATCTCATCAATCTTTTCCATATAAAGCTTGACATCTTTCACATTGTCGCACCGCTCGATCCTGCCGTTTCCATACACTCTCTTTGTCACGGTTCCGGCTCCGCAGGCTACGATGGTCTGCACCTCCTCCATGATCAGGATATTGTACACTCCATACTTACCGGGCTTGGCATATCCGACATTTTCAAAATTGCCGGACATATTTTTCTGGCGGTACAGATAATAAGGGTTCATGCCCATAGCCTTTGCACCGGCAGCTGCGATCTCCATGGTTTTATCTGTGTTGTTGAGACAGTCAACGCCATTTTCCTCGATCCAGGCACGCAGCTTGGAAGCGCGCTTGATGGCAAGCGAGTGTACGGTGAGCGAATCCGGATCCAGCTTCTTTATTTCCTCAATGGTATTGGCCACATCCGTTTCGTCCTCTCCGGGAAGTCCTAAGATGATATCCATATTGATATTGGCAAAGCCGATCCTTCTTGCAAGTGCATAGGCATCTTTGACCTGCTCCACGCTATGCTGTCTTCCGATCAGCTTTAAGGTCTCATCCTTCATAGTCTGCGGGTTGACGGAAATACGGTCAATCCTGTGATCATGCAGTACCTGCAGCTTTTCCTCTGTGATACTGTCCGCTCTTCCTGCCTCAACTGTAAATTCCAATAGATGCGACAGATCAAAATGCTCCTCCACAAAACCGATGAGTTCATCCAGCTGCCTAGCAGAAAGTGTTGTCGGCGTGCCTCCGCCAATATAAACCGTATCCAGTGTCTTGTCCTTAAAAGCTTCTTTTACATATAAAAGTTCTTTTTTCAGGCATTCCATATAGTGTCCGACTTCTTTTTCAAATGCGCAGATGGGGTTGGAGGTAAACGAGCAGTACAGACATCTGGTCGGGCAAAACGGTATCCCAATGTACAGACTGTAACCCTCTTTGGTATGAAGAGGTGAAAGCAGCTCCCTTTCCCGGTGCGCAATATCCAGTGCCAGCTCTGTTTTTTCGTCAGATACAAAATGATTGTCCTTCATAAAAGCACGGATATCATCATCTGTCTTTCCCTCATCCAGCATCGTCATGGCAATCTTGGTCGGACGTATTCCGGTCAGATTTCCCCACGGCAATACCTTCTGATGAATGTCACAAAGACTCAGATATAAAAACTGTTTGAATTTATTTTTATCTTCTTTTTCAAGTAAGCCATTGCTAACTTTAAAATCGTACGGTGCAACGGCTGTATAGCAATGTGTCAGCCCGTTTTTTTCATCTTCGTATACAAGCTGCGCCGGCTGTGATGTCAGGGACAGATAAAAAGTCACCGGCTGTGCATTGAGGATATGCTCCACCAGCCCTCCTTCACCTTTTTCGGTATCCGGTGAAAGCACCTTTACATTTTCTTCCGGATAAAATGCCTTGATCAATGAATGTATATCATATTCCAAATGTGGAACATCTACTTTTACTACCAACATACTGTACTCTCCTGCTGCCTGTCGGCTGCTTTTTTTCTAATCTAAATTTTACGGTTGGTCATAACCGCTATAATTATAAAACTGCTTTTCATTCCAAAAACACCATGCTTATAAAACCAATTTCATCCCAGAACAACTTTGGGTTCAGCTCCACTGTCCTATCCGAAATTTACACGCAGTAATTATTCTCCTTCTCATATCCGATCGTCGTCATACCGCCATGTCCGGGATACACCTTTGTATCATCGGGAAGCACAAACAGCTTTTCACGCACACTCCGGACGATCTCTGACATGGATCCCCCCGGAAAATCAGTCCGTCCGACCGATTCCTCAAACAGGGTATCCCCGGAAAGCAGAATACCGTCTTCTTTAAAATAAAAACAACATCCGCCCCTGGTATGTCCCGGTGTCGCAATGACCTCAAATGTCATTCCGGCTTCATGTATAATATCCCCATCCCTGAAAAATCCATCAGCCTCTACGGTAAACGATGCTCCGAAATCACTTGATAAATTATATGACGGATTTTCCAGCACTTCCTTTTCCACATCCAGAGCATATACCCTGGCACCGGAAAGTCTGCGCAGTTCATTACAGCCTCCGATATGGTCAAAATGCCCGTGTGTCAGATAAATGGCTGCCACCTTAAGTCCTGCCTCCGTCAGCTTATTATAAATATAATCGCCTCTGTCACCGGGATCAAAAAATATGACATCCTTACTGCCCTCCTCATAAACAAAATAACAGTTGGTCGCACAGGCGCTTAAAATAAATTTTCCAATCTTTAACATGTTTTTTCTTCCTTCTTTAATTTCTATAATCTATCTTTATACAATTCTTTTTTATACAATTCTTCTCTATACAATCTATCTCATTACAATCATTTATGCACAATTATTCTCTGTACAAATTCTTATCTATACGATCTTTCTTTATACAACCATTTTTTACACAGCCAATTTTCCCACCACATACAACAAACGGGGTGTTGCTATCACCCCGTCGTTCTTTCAATATCCATTACACTTTCAACATTTCTAAGCTTTTCAATCGTATGATTCAGTTCCTCACGGCTGCCAATGTAAAAGGATGCCGCCATAGTCGCAATTCCCTGCTTGCTCGTCTTGGTATTCATACTCATGATATCAATATTTTTTTCGGTAAGCGCTCTGGAAATATCTGCTAAAAGTCCATTCCTGTTGTGCGCATAGATCACGATCTCAGCCAGGTATTTGCTGCTTTCTTCGCTTCCCGCCTGCCATTCGGCATCGATCAGACGACCACGCTCAATCTCCGGAAGATTGATAATATTGACACAGTCTGTCCTGTGGATCGATACACCTCGTCCTCTGGTAACAAAACCGATGATCTCATCTCCGGGTACCGGCGAACAGCACTTGGAAAAACGGACCGCCACATCATCTACACCTCTTACGACAATGCCGCTCTGAGCCTTGCCCTTTGGAAGCATCATCTGATAAGCATCGCGTTTGGTCTCAATTTCCTTTAAGACCTCTGCATCCGTTATTTCCACCGGATGATCCTTATCATACAGTTCTTTCATCTTGTTGGCAATCTGACCTTCTTTGAGTGCTCCGTGACCAATTGCAGCCAATACGGATTCCCAATCTTTAAAACCGTATTTGCGCATCACAGCTTCCATATAATCGGGTCTTAACAGATTGACCGGATCCAGACTTCTGGATTTGCAGTATGATAAGAGCAGTTCCTTGCCTTTTACAATATTTTCATCTTTAAATTCATTTTTAAACCACTGGTTGATCTTATTTTTGGCCTGAGTGGATTTGACCAGCGAAAGCCAGTCGCGGCTGGGTCCCGGGGAATTGTTGCTTGTCACGACCTCGACCTTGTCACCGTTTTGCAGCACATAATCAAAATTGACAATATTGCCGTTGACCCTGGCTCCTACCATCTTATTGCCGACAGCGGAATGAATGCTGTAAGCAAAATCAATTGGTGTAGAACCGGCCGGCAGGTTTTTGACATCTCCATTGGGAGTAAAGCAATATACATTGTCAGCGAACAGATCCAGATCGCTCTTTAAAAGCGTCATAAACTCTTTGTTGTCATCCGTATCTCTCTGCCATTCCAAAATCTGGCGCAGCCATGAAAGCTTTTCTTCCTCGCCTGAGGATATCTTTTTGCCATCGGAGGCCTCTTTGTATTTCCAGTGTGCTGCGATACCGTATTCAGCAGTACGGTGCATATCGTAGGTACGAATCTGAATTTCAAAGGGCTGTCCGGCCGAGCCGATCAACGTCGTATGCAGCGACTGATACATATTGGCCTTTGGCATTGCAATATAATCCTTGAATCGTCCGGGAATGGGCTTGTAAATCTCATGAATGACACCAAGAGCCGCATAACAGTCCTTGACGGTATCCACAATAATACGGACCGCAAACAGATCATAAATCTGATCCAACGATTTATGCTGGTTTTTCATTTTTTTGTAAATACTGAAAAAGTGTTTGACACGACCGTCAATTTTGGCCTTGATACCGGCATTGGCGATGTGTTCACTGACTTCATCTACTATATTTTGTACATATTTTTCACGTTCACTACGACGAATGGCAATCTTGTCAACCAGATCATAATATACTTCCGGTTCCAGATACTTGAGCGAAAGATCATCCAGCTCGACCTTGACCTTGGATATACCAAGCCTCTGTGCGATCGGTGAATAAATATCCAGCGTCTCACGCGCTTTTTCCTGCTGTTTTTCGGGAGTCATGTGATCAAGAGTACGCATATTGTGCAGTCTGTCGGCAAGCTTGATCAGGATAACACGGATATCCTTTGCCATGGCTAAAAACATCTTTCTCAGATTTTCGGCCTGTAATTCCAGCTTGTCGCCATCATACTGCAGGCGGCTTAACTTTGTCACACCATCTACCAACAGGGCAACATCATCGCCAAACTGCTCTCTGATCTCTTCTGTCGTAAAAATCGTATCCTCAACGACATCATGTAAAAGACCGGCAGCAATCGTTTCCTTGTCCATTTCAAGATCCGCAAGGATAATCGCCACACAAAGAGGATGGATAATATAAGGCTCGCCGGATTTGCGCACCTGATTCCTATGGGCATCATCTGCAAGGCGGTATGCTTTTTCGATCAGACTGATATCATCACTGGGATGATATTTGCGCACACGCACGATCAGATCCTTGTAAAGCTCCTCCGGACTGGTATACTCCTCAATGGATTCAATACGTCCGTCATCCAGTACAAGCTCTGTTTTCCTTGCCTTTTTTTCATTGTTTAAAATGTGATCCTGCAGAATACTTTCAGCCATAGTCTTCACTTCCTCGGTCAGTCTTACATTCGTTGTAAAAATAATTATAATGGTATTTTACATATTCGTCAATTTACGACGTGCGGCTATTGCGGCTTATATCCATCATTTTCAAATGCTTCTTTGACATGGAAAGCAATTGCCACAGTTTTGGGACCTGCATTGGCTGCAACTGCGGCTCCGATCGGATAATAGCCTTCCGGTTCATATCCTGTAATATCTTTCATCAGTTCTACGGTTGCTTTTACAGCCGACGGCTCATTGCCATAAATAATGCTGTATGGTGTACCGGGCTCCATATCGGCTATGGTAAGCTCTACCATTCGCGGAATGATTTTGACCTCTCCGCGTACCTTGGCTCCGGTTGTCAGCTGATTGTGATAGATTTTCATGATCGGCTTTAAATTCAGCCTGTCTCCCACAAATGCGGCTGCCGAAGGGATACGACCGCTTTTACCGGCATATTTTAATGTATACATTCCAAAATAGACCTTCCGCCTGGGAAGCTCGTAGGTCAGATAATCGAGGATCTCCTGAAGTGTTTTTCCGTTTTTCAACATTCGCGCTGCTTCTACAACCGGCTGTCCGTACTGTGCCGAATATCCCATGCCGTCATAATTGTAAAAACGGATCTTACCCTGATATTCCGGATATTCCTCAAAAAACAGATCCTTTGCCATCAAGGAATTGGCAAACGTAGAGCTTCCCTGCGAATTGATCAGCACTAAGATCACATCCGTATATCCTGCCTTTGCCTGCTCTAAATAAAATTCCTGAAATTCATAAGGTGTGATCTGCGAAGTCTTTGGGATCTCATCATGCTCCGTCATCAGCTCATAAAAGCCTTCCGGTGTAAAATCCTTGCGGCTTATATAAGATTTATCACCTATTACAACCGTAAACGGCAATATACGGATTCCAAGTTCCTTTTCCACATCCTCCGGTATATCGCTTGCCGAGTCTGTAACAATCAAAATTTTCTGCATCTGCTGCCTCCTGCTTTTTTATAAAGTCCGTCTGCATTTTCTACTCTTTTTTGCTTATAGAGTTCGGTTGCATTGTTTTTTCTTAAGTCTCATATTGCGTCTTCTCTTCTGTCTGAAGTACTTGATAAAGGACATTACCATACCTGCGATCATCACCCAGAAAATCAGCAATAATGTACCAAGCGGTGTTCCGTCACCGGTCTTGGGTATCTTTGTATTGTGATTTTTAACAGTAGTTGTTGTAATTGTCGTTGTATTTGTTGTTGTTAATATAGCCGACAAAGCATCTACCATAACAAGAACTCCATCCTCCACCATCAAATATCCACCATTTTCATTTTTCACATACAGCTTTCCGTCCTTATCAATACCAAAGCTTATATCCCTGGCAAGCCCATAGCCCTGCGGAGCTTCTTTTTCAGAAAGTGTATAATATGCCATTCCATCCGTCTTAGGTGCTGCAAAAATTTCCTTGGGAAGTGTCAAAATTTCTTCTGTCGTTGTATAGCTGTAAATAACATTTCCAAAAGCGTCCTTTACTTCCATCTTAGCACCGGCTAACGTCTTGCCATTACTGTCGGTCTTGTTGCTCTTTATGGTCAGAGGCGCATCCAGCATCACAAGCCTCATATTATCAACAACCGTTCCGTCTGCCACAAGCTTTCCGTCTGCATTGATCGTAAAGGTAATATCCCTGGCATATAAATAACCGTTTGGTGCCTTTTCTTCGCTGAGCACATAGGTCACTCCCTCATGAAGTACACCATCTGCAATCACATAGGGCTTGGGACCTGTTGTAATACTGATTGCTTCAAAGCCCGGATCGTCCTTTGCAGAAATCTTTAATACTGCATCGGAAATCATCTGACCGGCCGTATCCATCTTGGCAACAGTCAACAATGGCTCATCATACATCTTAAGCAGTCCATCTGTTATCTGTGTATAACTTTTTACGCCACCGCTTTCTGTTACGGTATAAAGCTTTCCTTCCCTATCAAGTGCAAAAGGAATATCTGCCGCAGTCCGGTATCCGCTCGGAGCCTTCTTTTCATGAAGCGTATACTCCTTGTATCCGCTATCGGGCACTGTAAAGCGATAAGTATCGATCGCATATGCCTCTGCTGTACTTGTCCATGAAGCAAGCTCCGTTCCTGTTTCATCCACAATGGAAAGCTCGGCACCGACAACCGCCTCATTGGTGTTTTTGTTAAGCTTACTTACAGAAAGGCTGATCTTTTGATCTTTTAAATAAATCGTACGGTTATGAACCGCTTCGGAATTGACGATAACCTCGTGGGTTGCGGCATCAATCGTAAAATCAACCGGCTCTGTATAGCTGTAGCCATCCGGAGCGCCTGTTTCTGTCAGTGTATAGGTATTACCAAATTTAAACTTGCTTAAATCAAATGATTTTAATGTTGTATCACTGGTCCATGTGATCGGCACAAAGGTCGCATCGTCTCCGGATGTAATGGAAAGGTTAGCACCTGCTACCGGTTCATTGGTCTGTGCATCTACTTTTCCGACACAGATTCCGGCTTCCTTATCTTCCATTTCGATCACATTGCCTGCAATCAGACTTCCGTCTGCCTTCTGCATCAGACCGTTTCCGTTAATACGGAAGATGATGTCCTCTGCCTTCATATAGCCTTCCGGTACACCTGTCTCCTGTAAAATATACCACTGGATATCGGTATCATCTGCCCTTAAAAGAGTGGAGTCAAACTGATATTCAAAAGTGGTTGTTGTAAATTCCTTGAGGGTATTTCCAACCGTATGACTTGTCGGATCATATTCACTCAGTGCAAGTGTTGCTCCCGCCAGCAAGGATCCAAATGAATCCACCTTGCGGATTTTGACTGCAAAGCTTTTATTCCTTACAAGCAGAGTATCCTTGTCACCATTTAAGTTGGTGCTGTTTCCGGATTTAAGCTCAAGCTTGCCATCTGTCTTTATGACAAATCTGACACCGGCTGCCAACATATATCCGCCCGGAGCCTTAGTCTCTTTGAGAATATATTCCGTTGTACCATCTTTTTTAAAGTTTATACCATCAATATTAACAGCATGCATGGTGCCGTCTGTATCCCATTCCTCTAACACGGTTGTGCCGTCAGATGCTGTAATAGCCATATGTGCGCCGGCTAAATCCAGATTCGTCGCATCATCCAGCTTACGGATATAAAATCTGTTATTGGTCTTTTTCGGATCCACCATGGTAATTCCGGCAATTTCCACGTGTGAAACGGTATCATCACAGATTTTTCCGTCACTGCTTACGCAGAAGGTAAAAGGCGGTGCCGTCTCATAACCTGCCGGTGTGATGATTTCTTTTACCGTATAGGTATTATAACCGGATTTCGGTGCCTTGAGCACGCCGACCGCGGTTGTATACGGACTTGACCCTGTTACAAAACGAAGCACCTCTGTATTGCTTTCATCATAAACTGCAAGTGTCGCATTGATAACAGCTACAGCCGGACTGCTGTCATCGACCTTGGTAATGGTCGTATAAACCGGCTGATCCCGCATGATCACGGTCTGTCCGTTCTTTTCGGCAGCTGTTGTGATACTGCCGTCTGTATTGATCGTAAATTCAATATCTGCTGCATAGGCGTAGCCCGCCGGTGCCTCCTTCTCTCTTAAGACATAGGTCATGCCGGCCTTTAACAGATTGTTGGGTATGGTCACAACGCTTCCACCTGTTGTAAATCTCTGTATCAGAGCTCCTGTGGTTCCGGATGCTTTTTCATATATTTCCAACGTTGCTCCGGAAAGCTCTGTAGCACTGGTGCCAGCCTTTTTGCTGACCTTTAATTCAATCGGATCGTCCTTGATCGTCTTTTGTACCGGTGTATCATTCAATATACTGACATTAACATCTGTAGCGTTTACCGTAAAGCCGGTCGGCGCTACGATTTCACGGATATAATAGTATCCAACCGGAAGATTGGAAAAGGAAGCCTTGCCGTTTGCATCGGTCGTGGCAATCTTTTTCGGTGTAAATGAATTTTTAGCCGAATCCAAAAGCTCAAACTGTGCACCCTCCAACAATGCATTGGTAGTGGAAGAACGCTTTGTGATCTCGATAGAGCCTTTTATTTCTTCATTGGTAACGGTTGCATTTGTCTCACTATCCTGATACCATGCAATCTCAGCATTTGTTTTAGCTGTGATTCCGTTATCCAGATAGCATCCGCCGGCATGATTTTTAATTTCTTCATAAGTTCCCAGCGGATATTCCTTGGTGGATACCTTGTAGCCTGCAGGAGCGGAAATTTCCTTTATGGTAAAGGTATGGGTTGGTGTAACATTTGTACTGATTCCGTCATCCGATAGATTGATACGTGAAAATACAACCAGACCGTTTATATCACTGACAGCCTGTGCGATCGGCGTTGTCTCATCATTTCTGAAAATTCCGAATACCGCATTGGCAACCGGCTTGGTCGTATCAGACTGACTGACTTTTTTCAGTTTGATACTGATGATCGGGTTATTAACCTTCTGATTGGTAAGTTCCAGATTCTGGAGATTACCGGCTGCATCTACATATTTTGTCACTACTGTATCACTATCAACAACCACTTTGTATTCGGTAGTATCCAGAATATAATCGGTCGGTGCCGTCACTTCTTTTACATAGTAGGTACCGTATTTCAATCCGGTAAAGGTAATCTCTCCGGATGTATCGGTCGTCATGGTTGCAACGGCAATTTTATTGGAATCATACAGGGTAAAGACAGCTCCCTTTAAAGCAGCTCCGCCCTCTCCCTTTTTGGAAAGCTTTATTGAACCATTTTGTTTCTGGTCCACAACCGTCTTTTCCACAATACCAGTTGAACCATCACTTCCTGCTGCAGCAGCTGTATTATACATAGTCTCAATCTCTGTTGCAGTGATCGTTGTATCAGCAGCTTTGCTATATCCATCAGGAGCACTGATCTCGCGAAGTGTATAATCACCATAAGCAACATCCTCAAAAAACAGCTCACCGGAAGCGTTTGTCACACCTGTGGCAACCACGCTTCCAACGGAATTGATCAGACTGAATCTGGCTCCTGCAAGCGAGGCTCCGGTTGTCGAACCAACCTTCTTAGAAATCTTGATCCTGCATTTGATTGCTTTATTGACAATCGTAATTCTTTCATTCCCAAGCTTATCCAGTGTGACATCTGTATCGGCAGACGAAATATAGTAGCCGGTTTTTCCGGTTAATTCTTTTACCACATACTTTCCAAAAGGAATATCGGTAAATGATGCAATACCTTCACTATTGGTGGTCACGGTATAATTAGTACCGGCCTTTTGATAGGGGGTTCCATCTTCCTGATACAGTCCAAAAACCACCCCTGCCAGTTTTGCAGGTGTCGTTCCATCATCAGTCTTGGTAATAACGATGTTAGCCACTGCTTTTTTATTGGTCAGTGTCACGGTTTCTGTCCGATTGCTCTTTTCTGTTCCGGTTCCGATCGTCACATCATGGATCGTCGAATCCAGTACATATCCTACCGGAGCTTTCACTTCACGGTAATAGTACTTTTTACCAAGCTTAAGTCCTGTAAATACAGCCTTACCGGTTGCCGCGTCTGTTACGGCCGTTGCAATTCTGTTGGTGCAGATCGAATCATCATACAATTCATATTCCGCTCCACTTAAATACAGTGTGGCATCTGTCGAATCTACCTTGGTAAGCTCCAGGATGCCTGTTGCTTCTGTATTGCTGATTTCAAATAAATCAGAAGAAGCGGTTGCACCATTATAATAAGCCTTTACAACGCCGGCTCCATTGTCCTTTAATTCCACTTTGATAACGGCAGAACCAAGCAGATAACCTTCAGGAGCGTCAATCTCCTTGATATAATAAGTTCCTTTTTCTCTGTTTTTAAAGCTGATCGTACCATCTGCACCACTTGTCTGTGTTTCAAGAGGTGTTCCGGCACAAGTAGAATCTGTACCAGGGTATAATCCAAACTCAGCACCTGCTAACAGCAGGGTTTTATCTGCATTTTTCTTTACCAGATTGATATCTCCGGTCGTTGCCGTCTTTTCAGAAACATTTTCGACAGATATCTGATAGTACTTTATGCGTTCACCCTCGCTTGTCATCTCCTCTGCAGTAAATGCAGGGATCGTTGTATCTCCCACAGGGGGCAGATAACCGGAAGGAGCCTTGGTCTCTTTGAGCTTTAGTTCATATCCGATCAACGTATCAATATTTTCAAAGGTAGCCAGTCCATCTGCTCCCGAAACAGCACTTCCTACAAGTACCCCCTTTAAATACAATTCAAATTCGGCTCCTGCAAGAGGTGCCTTTGTAGCAGAATCAACCTTTTTGATCCGGAGCTCACGATTGATAATCGTACCTGCAGATGAAGAACTGAAAGACACATTTTTAATCTCATTGGATGTCTTTTCAAAGGTTTCCCCACTTCCTTCAAAGTTGGCTTTATTGGTAATTGTCACACCGGAGAGCTCTGCTGCCGTACGTGTAAACTGTGTCTTAAATACAAACTGATAATAATTTTTACCTATATTTTTCGGCAAAATTACGGTCATTTTATTGTTAACAATCACAACCGTATAATCAGAGGATGAAACCTCGGTCTTGTATCGCGGATCAGAAGAATTATAAGTATCATCGATCAGATACAGAGTTCCTTCAATGTATTTGAGATAATCCGCAAGCTGGTCTGTAATCGCCGGATTCGAAATGGCACTCATGTCATAATGTCCCTTGTTGATATCCACAGTCCAGGTAACATAGTCATTGGATTGTGTATAAGCACCGCTCTTTCCAATGACACCACCCGGCTTGCCGGTTACAGATGCCGTTTCTGTATCAGAAACATCCACATCTGTTTCGGCATGGAATGTCGCATTCATGGTTGCCTTGTTTTCATAGGTGAGCCCGTCATTTATCTTTGTAACATCCGAAATCTTTGTGGAATATACAATACTGAAACCAATTCCGTTAAACAGCTCATCCTCTCCTGTCTTTCCGGAATCAAAGGTATAGGAAAGTTTCTCTTTGTTCACACCGGAATCGTTGACAGTATCCTGAGTAGGACTCAAATCAAATCTCTGCCACTGATATGCACCTTCCCATGCGTAAAACTGCATGGAATTTGCTACGTATTCCATACCTTCCGGTATCAGATCCTCAAAGGACAATTTCGTAAGCGAAATTGACTGCTTATTAAAATTAATCGTCCATGTATAACGGCCTGTATTTTCATCGAAGCTTCCCTGCTTATTCATCAGCTTGGGCTTGGTTACTTGCTGCCAGGTTTCACTTTTTGCTTTTATCTCCGGATATTCTGCACTCTTGAAGGAACAGAAATTTTCAAATCGCCTACCTCCCGCTTCTGCCATGGGCCGGAAAGATTCTTTTAATTTCGTCACGACCGTAATCTCGCGTCTGCTGTTCTGTTCTCCAAGATTGAAAGTCAACTCTGTACATGGTTGCCCGGCAACTCCATCTATTGTATCGGTACAGGTTCCCTTTGTAAATGTCGGAACTGACCCATCATCCAGTGTTGCACTGACAAATTCCATCCGTTCAGATGAAAACCAGTCCTTCACCACAACATTCGTACAGCTTTTGCCATCTTCATTGATGACCAGTTTCCATGTAAATGTATTGGTAACGGAATTGTAACCACTGAATTCCTTACGGATAACCTTGATTCCAGGTACAGTTGCTGTCTTGGATAAATCATACTTATTAGATGAAGTCGGATCCTTTAAGGTCGCACTATTGGAATAAGACGATTTACCATAATCGGTTACCTTCGTTTTATATGTGATGGTATATGTACGGGTATCTACCTCTCCAAATGCAATCTTTACATGATCGGTCGTAATATCCTGCGTTGCTGTAGCGGGTAATGCCGGATTTACCGTAAAAGACCCCGGCACGATTTCCATACCCGAACCGGCTGTTACCTGATCTTCCAGTACCGCACCGTTTAAATCTAACTGATCCTCGTTCAACTTTACAGTCCATGTAATATAACCGTCTGCATCAATGGTACTTCCGCTCTTTTGCAGCATATTGGGTCTGATCGTCACACGATTGCTTGCTGTCACACCGGTTCCATCCTCCGGATTGAAAGCAACCGTATTGTCATAGGAAATCGTACTTCCGTTTTGAATCGTTCCGGTAAAACCATCATAGCTTGTCAGAAATAAAACACCCACACGGTAGTGTGTCTTTGCACCTGATACATCAATAGATACCTGTGAAGCACCGTCTGCACAATTTGCCCGAAGCGTCTCTCCCTGTCCGGAAATGATATCAACAAACTTCGGATATCCATCCACATTTGCATATTTTAATCCTGTGGGCAGATTATCAACAATCTCACCGCTTACAACTCCGCTGCTGTCAGGCTCAATATTCACGCGCCATTCAATATACTTCTTACCGTCAACGGTCACAACCGTTCCGCTCTTTGACATATCCTGATCTTTTCCATATGCTTTGGGATCTGTCTTGATCTCATAGTCAATGGAGCCGGTAGAAGTCGGAAACTGAATGGTTGACTGTTTATTTTCCTCCTGCAGGTCTGAACTCAGGCCACCACTGAAACGAACATAAAAAGGAATTGTTCCTGCGGAACTTCTGGCATTGTCATTGAATTTAAAGGTCAGGGTGCCATCCTTGGAAATATGGACGGTTCCGATGGAAGTCACACCGTCCGGATCCATCAGATCATGAGTCACTTCTTCATCTACCCGGATATTTCCCGGAACATGATAAATATACTCCTGTCCCGCTACCAGTCCGGTCCCGACAGGAATCGTAAAGTTCAACCGCATATCGATCGTTGCATTGTAAGGAAACTCCGCTTCCGAACTAACAGACAAATCAATGGATGTACTTCCGCCTGTCCCATTGGGCCAGCTTGCTTTTAATTCCGTGGAATCCAGCGTGATACCGGTCCCGGTAAAGATACTGTCATCTGCTGCCTGTATCTTTATTCCATCAAGCATTCCTGATGTAAACACCAGTACAACCGCCATTAATATCGTTAGAATTCTCTTTCCTATTCCCTTTTTCATAGAAGCTTTCCTTTCCCGTATTTCACTTTATTATGGTATCATCACGTTTATATACGTTTATTTTTATTTTTTGTACAGCTTCTTCATCCTGCTCAGGTTATGGTCACTTATCCTCACTCACAGCCAGAACGACCAGACGCTCATCTGCTGTGCCATATTCACAGGTAGAAAGCAGTAAAATACTGGTTTCATAATCCTTTTTTAAAAAATCCGCATCTTTCCACTGTGCATTTTTTAAAAAAGTACGGATATATGTCTTTTTATCTTCATCATATTTTTCCATATCCTTCTGCGACAGATCATCCTGCTGCGGATCATTTTGCTGCAATATGGACTTTGGTATATTTTCATAATGAAAATAATCCTCTGTTGTCAGATCCGCAAGTAAAAGAGCTACCACCTTGTAACGACCTTCCTTCTGCCCGTCCTGATAAATGATCTCTCTGTGCGTGTCCCTGAAATCCGCCTTTTTATATTTTTTCAGTATGCCAAACATACTGCCATCCTTCATATGATGTCCGTGAAGCAGACGTATGTCTCCGTCCGGATCACAGCTTTCATCCAGAAAAACAGCTCCGGCGCTTGCTTTTTCATTCATAAAATTGTGTGTCAGATAATACTGGTTGTCACGATAGACAACCGGATAATCCAGCCCTGTATCCGGTATCTGAATCCATCCGACACAGTCCGGATTAATTTCCTGCAGCCCGGTTATAGCAGGAAGCTCACCATCAGCTGTATCCGGTAATGTTTTGTCCGTATCCGGCAAAGCTTCCTCATCAGGCTGTCCGGCATTAGCATGATATATCTGCGCGATCGCATCGTACTGCCCCTGCTGCTTTTGTGACTGCAAGCCATAACGAAGCAACAATCCGCCGGTAATCACGGCACATACAAGACATATCAGTCCTAAAATCAGATATCCCTTTTCCTTTTTCATTTTCCGTTCACCAAAAAGTCAGTTCTACTATTATATCTGGTATACATAATATCGTATCCAATGCCTTTTTTCAATACAGTTTCGGCTTTTCTCTGCCATCAAAAAAAAGACACGGACTGTATTGATACAGACCATGTCTTTTTTCTTTTATATATTCATATTCATAAAGATGTCTTGTTGTACCGGAAGACGGATTACATCATGCCATCCATACCTGCACCTGCGGGCATTGCCGGAGCGGGCTCTTTGATTGTTGCAACAACCGATTCGGTTGTAAGCAGTGTAGATGCAACACTTGTTGCGTTCTGCAGAGCGCTTCTGGTAACCTTTGCAGGATCCAGAATACCGGCAGCAACCATATCGGTATACTCACCTTTTAATGCATCAAAACCGACGCCAACTTCTGATTCGCGTACTTTGTTGATAATAACGCTTCCTTCCAGTCCCGCATTGGATGCAATGTGGAACAACGGAGCTTCCAGTGCCTTTAAGATGATCTGTGCACCGGTCTTTTCATCACCTTCCAGTGTATCAGCCAGTTTGACAACTGCTTTGGAAGCATGGATGTATGCAGATCCGCCGCCTGCGATGATACCTTCTTCAACAGCTGCTCTTGTAGCTGCCAAAGCATCCTCAAGACGAAGCTTAGCTTCCTTCATTTCTGTTTCTGTTGCAGCACCGACACGGATTACTGCTACGCCGCCTGCCAGCTTGGCAAGTCTTTCCTGTAATTTTTCTCTGTCAAAATCAGAGGTTGTTTCTTCAATCTGCTGTTTGATGTTGGCAATTCTTGCCTGGATGGCATCTTTTTCGCCTTCACCATCTACGATAACGGTATTTTCTTTCTGGACTTTAACGGATTTTGCACGTCCGAGCATTTCCATTGTAGTCTCTTTTAAGTCCATGCCAAGCTCAGAAGAAATAACCTGGCCGCCTGTTAAGATTGCGATATCCTCAAGCATAGCCTTTCTGCGGTCACCATATCCGGGAGCCTTGACTGCTACGACATTGAAGGTACCACGCAGCTTGTTGACGATCAAGGTTGTCAATGCTTCGCCTTCTACATCTTCTGCGATGATCAAAAGCTTGGCACCACTCTGTACGATCTGCTCTAAGATAGGCAGGATCTCCTGAATATTGCTGATCTTTTTATCTGTGATCAGGATATAAGGATTGTCTAATACAGCTTCCATTTTTTCCATATCGGATGCCATATAAGCTGAAATATATCCACGGTCAAACTGCATACCTTCTACTAAATCAAGCTCAGTCTGCATGGTCTTTGACTCTTCGATTGTGATAACCCCGTCTCCGGAAACCTTTTCCATTGCGTCTGCTACCAGATTGCCGACTTCCTCATCTGCTGCGGAAATAGCTGCAACCTTTGCGATATGCTCTTTTCCGTTGACCTTCTGACTCATGCCTTCGATTGCTTCAACAGCGGCTGCTGTTGCTTTTTTCATACCTTTTCTTAAGATGATCGGGTTAGCGCCTGCTGCCAGGTTTTTCATACCGGCATTGATCATAGCCTGTGCCAATACTGTAGCGGTTGTAGTACCGTCACCTGCTACATCGTTGGTCTTGGTTGCAACTTCTTTGACAAGCTGTGCACCCATGTTTTCAAAGGGATCTTCCAGTTCGATCTCTTTTGCAATGGTAACACCATCGTTGGTGATCAGGGGTGCACCGAAGGACTTATCCAGTACTACGTTTCTGCCTTTGGGTCCAAGTGTTACTCTGACGGTGTCTGCCAGCTGGTCTACACCTCTGCCTAATGCTGCACGGGCATCTGCTCCGTATTTAATTTCTTTTGCCATAATGAAAACGCCTCCGTTTTTTTATTTTTACTCGATAACTGCTAAGATATCACTCTGTCTTACAATAATGTATTCTTCGTCTTCCATCTTTACATCGGTTCCCGCATATTTGGAATAGATAACCTGGTCTCCGACTTTGACTTCCATTTTAACTTCCTTGCCGTCTACCACACCGCCGGGGCCTACTGCAATAACTTCTGCCTGCTGGGGTTTTTCTTTATTCTGTCCCGGAAGAACAATACCGGATTTTGTTGTTTCTTCTGCTACTAACTGTTTCAATACGACTCTGTCGCCAAGTGGTACTAACTTCATAATGAATGCCTCCTTAAAGTCTTATGCTTTGTTAGCACTCAATGTTCATGAGTGCTAATTACTAAAGCATATATTAGTTTTATATGCAGTTCTTTGCAACCATATGCAGAGCAGCTCTGCTCTTTTAATCTATGTATTATCTCTTTTTTTCTCTCGTTTTCTTATTGTTTCTTATTTTTGTCCTGCGGAGCGGATTTAATATTTATTTTATAAATACTTATTCACACTTGATTTCCAGATAACCCAGCAGCTTGCTCTTGTCATACTCCTCCAGAACACCTAAGTTGGAGTCATAGTATTTGCCGTCAAAGTATACAAGGTAATGGCAGTATCTGCCCATTCTTTCCATTAAAATACAGCACTTTGGCAGTACACAGTCCCTGCCCTCGGTGTAGGTAATGACATCCTTGTGGTCGATACCGTAATAGTTCAGGGCGGAAATCACCATACCCATGGTTGCCTGCCACTCCCTGCAGTCCATGACACGGATAACATCCGCAATGGTAACGCCTGCCAGCATGGCTACACAGGTCTGTCCGCAAAGACCGTCCTCCGGCTGGATGATAACCTGCACGCTGTCAATTTTGCGGATGGGATTGTCAAAGCTGTAAGGGCTGTCGGGGGAAACCTCTATGATGCTGCCGCTGATATGCAGAAGCATCTGATGGGACTTCGTAAGGTCCACCTTGATGGCATCCTTATCCTCAATATGAATTTCATAATTTCCTTTTTCCTTAGGCAGCAGCTTACAGGCAATGATTTCGTTGTCCAGAACCATGTCGGCTTTGATTTCATCACGCAGCTTGCAGACCTCCCACACATTAAAAGGAAGCTGTATTACAAATCCATTCTCTTTCTTGTCAATTTTTCCGGTAAAAAAGTAACGCATGATAATTTCTCCTATCTACAGATTTATTGATTTCTTCGCCTGGGAGGGCGGAAATCCAAAATGCTTTTTAAATAATTTGCTGAAATGGTATGCATCATCGTAGCCGACGGCTGCCGCCACTTCCTTGATATTGGTGTATCCCTCTTTCTGCAAAAGCTCCAGTGCCTTCTGCAGGCGTATGTTAATCAGATGCCTTATGGGAGCTTCCCCTGTCTCGCTCTTAAAAATCTTGGATATGTAAAA